>Ga0099824_1002711_pt1 | contig 25964 bp, 12 predicted proteins | sample SiratrowhiteBW_FD_76837 | JGI IMG/M metagenome (GOLD analysis project Ga0099824, IMG submission 76837) | Root nodule microbial communities of legume samples collected from California, USA - Siratro white BW | ecosystem: Host-associated > Plants > Roots > Nodule | place: USA: California...
CATATATATATATATATATACATATATATATATATATGTATATATATATATATATGTATATATTTTAAAATATTTTATAAATATATTCATTGTATATAACCTGTAGGTATTTTAGAGTTGTTAATTTAAAAATAAATAGAGAACACTACTGCATATATAAATATTTAATAATATTAAAAAATATTACTAAATATAAGAAATGTTATTAATATAATTTAGTGAGATTTTATCAAATGTTAATAATATCCTATATTACTAATGTTTTTTTCTACAAAAATGTCACTAAAAATATGGTATTTTTTTATAATAGAAAGGTAATAATATTTTAAAAATATTTTTAAATTTTTATTAGAAAAGTAATATTATAGGAATATTACTAAAATTTGTTAGTAATATTTTTTAAATAAAAGACAACATCCTAAAAAGTCACTATAAAATTTTAGTCACATTTTTTCAATATATATGTAGCATTCTATAGATAAATATTGTTAAATTATTTATTTAAAATTTAATTTAATTTCCTTTGTATAATAAAAGATTACACATTACTAAAAATTATGCTTTCCTAAAATTACAAAAAAGATATGTGAACAAGTTAAAAAATAATATATAAAAATTTGAAATGTTGATTCGAAAACATGAGTTGTGGATCCAATTATTTCTCAATCAATAAGAAGATTAAACGTCACTTGAAGTCCCATCACAAACTTTGTGTTTACATTCTTTTTTTGGTATTTAACATTTCCCGTGATCAACAGGTGTTTCTCTATTTGTTCTGGATGAGATTCAAGCAAAGGACTTAAAATAATTAAACTTTATTCAATTTCACTTACCCTAACAAAATTTTCTAAAATCAATTTCTTTTATATTGTTTTCAAATCTTTTTCCTATGTAATAATGACCATTATTAGTCATTAAACCAAATAAAAAAAATACATATTTAGAGATTCACGACTACCAAGAAGAGTTCTAAAAGTATTGGATGAATATTTAAGTATGTTAAGGTTTTTTACAAGTGTGACTACTTCAACTTTAGAATCTTAGTGATAAAAAACAGTAGGATATGTTCCATAATAAAATTAACAAAACTAGTTAATAAATGATATGAAAACAAACATATATGTTACATAAACCATGGGAGGAAACCACGACTCATCAATTATTCAAAAATCATGGTCAAACTGCAACAAAGTAATGAAAAATTTAGGAAACGAGCGAAAAACCGAAAGAAACAAATAAGAAGCCCGCATAGAGTAAGAGTGTTTGAGGAATGAAGCGGATGATGCACATTATCAGGTGGAGAAAGCTATAAAGACTTACGAAGAGTTGTAGAAAACCAACGAGGAACTACAACAAGTATTAAAAAGACAACCCTTCGTTCAAAACTCAGAGGTTCTCGTATATCAAGACTAAATGTCGATCTCCAACTTTTTAAATAGAAAATTATGAAAGAACAAGTGTCGCCACACTTCACGGTTCAAAAAATCGTCCCATACTCGAGATCAGGAGATCCTGAAATATAACTTAAGGCTTTCAGGACCCAAATACTAATCTCGAGGAGCTCTAATGTCATTCGTTGCAAAATATTCGTGGACACTCTCACTAGAACGACCCTCTAATGGTTTAGTAGGATTCCAGATGGAACAGTGGACTCATTAAGGACTTTCTCCCAACTGCTCCTCCAACAATTCTTAGCAAATCAGGTCAAACCCCAAAAACTAAGAGATTTGTTCGATATACGCCAATAAGAGGGAGAACTACTTTGGGGCTATCTCAATCGATTATGTGAAGTTATGGTTAAGATAGATTCTTCGTATGAGAAGATATTTACGAAAGCATTTGTGAAGGGATTATGTCCCAATCCTTTCAACGAATCTCTTTTACGACATAAGGTAGAAACTATGGCGGAAGTACGAAGGAGAGCCACTACACATATTGAAGCATAAAAAGTTATGAATAAAAAACAGGCAGGGGAGAGACACCCTTTGATCAAATGCAACTATCATCTTGGAGAAGGTAATATGAGAAAAGACAGAGGGCGAGTGGTGGATGAAAGACGATATCTGCCTTAGACTGCTAAAATGCTGAATAAAGAAGGAGCAAAGATGGAGGGTAGAGGGAGGACACTTTTGAAGGATCCGAAAGTGGTTGACAAGTTAAGATTCCCTTAGGTATCCGATGGCCCACTCGGCTTTAGAACAAGTGAATGGTGTGAATTTCATCAGACTATAGGGCATAGTAGCGACAGTTGTTATATCTTGTCCAAGCAACTGGCCAAGATGGTCGAAGAAGGAGAGTTAGATGATTACCTAGAGCCAATCCAGAAAATTCAGAGAAATAAGAACACACTGCAAGGCAACACGGAGAATGAGCAGCATGAGTGGCCAACTCTAGGAGATCTCAATACCATTGCCAGACGATTCGATGGAGGAAGAGCATGTTAACCTATTCATAATCCTTATGAAGTTTTGGTATTTATGCACTTTGATCTCTAAGTTTGATGGAATTGTTGTCTACAAATATGGTCAAAAGGCATGTTACTAAAACGAGTCACTGAATGGTACATCTCTAACATGGGCCATCGAATATTGCGTTCCTAAAGTGACCACCGAATGGTGCATCCCTAAAATGGGTCACCGAATGGTGCGTCCCTAAAGTGGCAATTAAATGGTGCATCTCTAAGGCCACCAAATGACATGTCCCTAAACTAAACGGGCCACCGAATAGTATGTTCCTAAAGCAGCTACCGAATGGTGCGTCCCTAAACTAAACGGGTCACGAATAGTGCGTCCCTAAAGTGGCCACCGAATGGTACGTCCCCAAAGCGGCCACCAATGATGCGTACTTAAACTAAAGCGGTCACCGAATAGTCCATGTTGATGGATCGCAAAAACATGACGAAAAGGTACATGTTAATAAGAATCGCAAAGTGAAAGCCGAAAGGCTCTATTACTGTAGTTGAAAAGGCTCTATTACCGTAGTTGAAAGGCTCTAATACCATAGCCTAAAGGCTCGAATACGTAGCCAAAAGGCTAAAGTACAGTAGCCGAAAGGCTCGATGATACGGTAGCTGAAAGGCTCAATGATACGGTAGCCAAAAGGCTCAATAATACGGTAGCCAAAAGGCTTGATGATACAGTAGTCGAAAGGCTAGATAATACAAAAGCTGAGAGACTCGATGTTACAGAAGCCGAAAGGCTCGATGATATGGAAGCCAGAAGGCTCAATAAGGTGAAAGCCGAGAGGCTTAATGATGTCAAAACTAAAAGCCATGACCGAAAGAGATGATGATACAGAAATCGAAAATCATGCCTCCCCGAATCTTTAAGACATGCCAAAATCAGTCTACAAAAACGTACCACTTCGGGATTTCAATATATGTTATCAAAATATTTCAAAACAAAGCCATAACTCATAATAACAAGTGAATTACAGGTATGTACTTGGTACACCTATTATATTAAACTCATGTGAAGTTGATAAATTTTCATTTACAATTTCTGCAACTTAGAATGAAAACAAATAAACTTGAGTCACGTATAAAGACACTTCCCCGTAAACATTACATTTGAAATGACTTTAATAGTCATTAAGAGAAACATTATGGGTCTAATAAAGCTTTTTTGCCTATTTGGCTCATAGTTGAGGGGCTTGTGTCTCGTCTGAGTCGGAGATGAATTTTAGACTCAAAATAAAATTAAAGGAGTAAAAAAAAAATCCATTTATGACTTAAAAGTTGTATATATCGTCCATTTGGAAAAGGCCCAATTAGGACATAGGACTTCTGTTCAAGTGTTAAAAATCACAAACCACGTAAATTATCATTTTATACAAATCATATTTAACTATGGATGTTCTGTTAAATTGTTAAAATTTAATAATAGATCATTAATAATAACTAAATTTCTTTTAAATTCATTATAGAAATATATAAAAAAAAAAGTATAAATACAAGATATTGGAATATGAAAAAAAAAAAAACATTTGAACTAGCCAAAAACGATAAAAAAGAACCTCAACTATTAAAACAGTAATGAAAAACAAGTATTTTATATTTATTAGTAATTCTTCTATAACTCGTTTTATTTTAGAACCTTACTTAAAGATAACATTTTGAAAGAATAAGTACAAAAGAAAAATGAGATGTAAGTAGAAATGAAGGCATTTAAGTTAAATAAACATTATTTATACATTTTCTATATGAATTAATTGTGTTAAATATATGTTCATATTAAATTGTAGTTGTAATAAACAAATTAGAAACCATGAATGCCACTATTACCTCATACACTAATAACAACTATTGTCGGAATTTCAATGAAAAAAGATTGAGACCGAATAATTGAGTTGTTCACTGTAACATTTTACACATGACAAGATATGTTTTTGTGTAAGAGCAATAAAAGTCTTTCATTAGATTTATACATCATTAATATAATTTTAATAATTTTTTTTCATTTTTAAAAAGATTATAAATTTTTTCTCTAAAATAGATAAATACATTATTGTATGTCTAATATAAAAATGTTATTTTTTACATTTTAATTTTAAAGTATCAATTAAAATATTCATATACAAGCACAATCTTTCATTTACTACAACCCATTATTATAAACATATTAATAAAAAAATATACTAGGAAATGTATTACTACCTTTTTTTTTGTCATAATCTCAAATTTTAATTTTAACTTATAATTTTTTTTAACAGCAAAGAATGAATTTATAATTTTCTGTTTGTAATATAGATTATAAATATTGTCTTTATATAATTAAAAAAATTATGATTAATAAATATTTAAGAATATAAATTATATTATGAATAAAAAATATAAATATTATAAAACTTAAAATATTATATTTTTATTTATGATAAATGATGTGTATAGATATACGAAATTTTTTTAATAAAAAAATTAAAAATAAAATGAAAATAAAATTGTGAAATAATTAGTGATCAATGCGTTATATTACAAAAATATGTTACCCCAAGTGGATAATAACAAATCACGAATTTTTTTTATCAAATGTCATAAAAATATAGTTTCTTTTATCAATATAGAAGAAACTGGTTTAGTCTGAACAAGAAGTGTTAGGTAAACAAACATTTACAATAGTTTTTTTTTTTTGTATTTTTTTTAAAACACTGATTAGAATATCGTTTTTTTTAAACGTTAGTTTTTAAATTTTTATTTATTCACTTGTTCTTTAAATATTTATTGAATTTTATTGTTACCCTTTCAAAATAAGATAAATTAGTAATTTTTTTTTTGTTTTGTTTATGTATTTTTATTCTATTATGTTATTTTAAGTATCATCTTATTGTTTATAATATTTGTTTTATTAATTACTATTATAGTTCAAGAAATTAATAATTATGTATTTATTTTAGTTTTCTATTAAATCTTGCATTTATTTAAGTTGATATTATTTTTACTCAATTGAAAATATTTTAAGATATAACATAAAATTAATAATACAAGGTGTAATATGAAAACATATAACGATAAAAACTAAAAATTATAATTGAAACAATTCATCTACAAATAAAAATCTTAATAGTTATTTAAAAAAGAAAAGTTATAAACACCTCAAAGTATATTTTAAGAACAAACTACAAAAAAGTTTATATAAAAAATATCACAAAAGTATATTAGTATTATTTTACATTGTATGATGAGTTTCTTAGATGATCTAATATACAAATAATCTAATGAACTTCGTCTGGTGAATTTTAACTAACATAAAATATACATGAGAAGGTTTATGTAAATATAACATATAAGACTACTTTCGTTTAATATTTATTATTATCAAAACTCTTTTGAAAAGGCTATGCCAAAATTAAACCGTCTGAGTTCCAAATAACAATATTTCATACAAGATGAAATGGTAACATAACTCAATCCTAATTGGTCTAACATGTTTCAATTATCATAATAAGTTTGTTTTGCACCCAAACTTGTTTATTGACCAACTCAAGTTGACTCATACCAACATTCAATTCATGTTATGCAAACATACATGCACAAAAGTGAAGAGTATAATTAACAATTACAATATTTGCATCTCATATAAGTATTAACTAAATCCACAACATTCATCACATTTTCAACACATTTAAACTAAACAAATTGAAAAAAAAGAATGCAAGTTATTAGCTCCTCTTATCTAAAACCTTGACTTAGAAAAAGAAAACCTAACTCAAGCTTCTGAAATTACTCTAGCAGAACCTCCAAAGCTTTGACTTATACAAATAACATCTCACTTTTTAGATTACTCAAAACATTCATATTTCTTGTTGATTAAAACAAAATGGAGTAACCACACGTTAAGGAAAAAGAGAAAAGAGATATGATCAATGTGAAAGAAATAAGAACTAACTCAAACTAAGATTATGATCATATGTCTTGATCTACATACATTTTCGTATTGGTATAATTTGATTCTAAAACATGTGAATGATCTTATAATATTCTCAGAAAGAATATTTAGAGAGTTCAAATATCTAATGAGAATAAGTTTTAGTTTAAATGAGAAACTAATTTTTCTAAACCTATTTACAAAATTTTTCAAATAACTTAAACTAAGTTTTCTAAACTTATTTATAAACTTCTTCATTTAACTTAAACCAAATTCTCTATCTAGAAAAAACTAGGTCTTACATGCTTTATTTCCATTAAAAATGTTTCTGAATTAGTCATTAATTCAATTTTCAAAATTAAAAAACATTGTTTTAGTTACTTTAAATTTTAATTCTAATTACTTTAATATAACTAACTCTTTATCGTTAATTCAATCTCTAAAAAGTATTTTTTTTTACAGTGTATAAGTAGTTTCAAATGAAATTTTGTTTAATTCTTAAATTGTAGTTCACACCTGTACATAAATTTCTTCAGAACAAAGAAACAATCACTAATGTTAAAGCAAAGGTTTACATAAACTTTTTATAAGTACTTTTGGTAGAAAAAAAATATTAACTAAATTTGTAAAATTTCTCCCATATTAGTTTTTCTAATTATTATGTATAAATTAATTTTAACTTAGTTGATGTTATTTATTTTTCTTCTTTTTAAGTATTCAAAACGTTTATTCCAACCATTTTCTAATTATAACATGTAGCTTACTATGGTGGACATGTATTCCTCCTTGAGCAATCTGATCTTAATGAAAATACAAAGGAGGAAAAAAAATTAATGTTCTCATAAACGATTTCTAAATGGTGTCGTTAAATATATGTGTTGGAACTCAATGTTTCAATTTATACATTTATAATTTGATTTATGACCACACTATATATATATCTCTTTCATTGTCCCTATTCCCTATATAGAGCTTCCTGCACCTATGGTTATGTGTACCAATTCTCCCTAAATACCAAACCTTGTGCAAGAACTTTACAACAAAGACATAGAAAGATAGAGAGATAGAGAGAATTTTAGAGAGTGAGAAAGAAATCATGGGAAGTGAGGGTTTGAGGATTCCATGTCTGGAGTTTTCTGGAGTGGAGTTGGGATTGAAAGAGGGGAGTGAGGAATGGAGAAAGATGAGCAAGAAAGTGAGGGATGCTTGTGAGAGCCATGGTTGCTTCCTCATGGTTTATGATAAGGTTCCAAAGGGTCTACGTGATCAAATGTTTTTATGCATGAAAGAGTTGTTTGATTTGCCTGAAGAAACAAAGAGGAAGCACAGAAGCCCCAAGCCTTATAGGGGTTACAATTGTGACTGTCCAGTTATTCCTCTTTCTCAAAGTTTTGGAATCGATGATGCTCCTCTCCCTCAAACATCTCAGGCCTTCACTGACCTCATGTTTCCTCAGGGAAACCCTACTTTCTGGTATACTATTTTTGACTCTTCAGTTACATATTATCTTAGTTGAAAACCATGATCTGTGTTCAGATGAGTGTAGAAAATGTTTTATACTCTTAGTTTTATGTATATCTGAAAAGTTTTTTATATTGTCAATTAATAAGAAATCTGTGTTGACATGATGTTAAAGTAGTATTATAAAAATCAATAAAATATATTACAGACGGTGGTTTATAATTGAAAGAAATTATATACTATTTACTCTTTATATTTATTTGACTACATTTATTTAAACTTCTTTATTTGCCATTCTTTTTATACTGATATGAATTTTAAGATGCTATTAGCTATAAAAACAAATAAAACTATAATGCATCGACTCTTTTTGTCAGTTTAATATGAATTTTAAGATGCTATTAGTTACAAAAATAAAATTATAATGCATGACAGTTTGTAATTGACTGTCAGTTTAAGTGCTTTCATTCTTTAGATTTATTTTGCTATTTTTTGCTCTTTTTTTCATAAATTAATTAGCCTCTTTGTGAGCATACCCCTGAGGGATATGCTTACATTAACTAGTTTTCAAAAACTTTTAATTTTATTTTATTTTTTTGCAAGAGAAGTTTTCGCTTAAAACATTATTTCTTTTGAAACAGCAATTCAAAACATGCACTCAATTATTTGGTTTCATTCTTGATATAGAAAGAGAGTTTATTCTATATCATGGAAAAGTAGTAACTCAGGTTGATTTTTCTCAGAAGTGGTAATAGTAAACTGAATCGTGCCATTTCGAGTTTGTGCCATAAGTGGTACAATTTCACGTCCCAGAATTAGTGCAGTGAGATTTCTTTTTCTTATTAATATCTGTGTCTGCATCTTTTGGAAACATACACAAATATTAAAACTCAGAAGCTTCAATCACCTTAAATGAAGAGATAGGTACATCATATTCTTAAATGAAGAGATAGGTACATCATATACACATTTAATTTTGGAATCCAATCTCTCACCCCATTTTCATTTTGTTCCACTTTTCTTTTGAACATATAAAGCCTTATTTTCCAAAAAAAGAAAATCTTTTACATACAGATAAGCATGAAAGAGACATCATGAACTTCTAAAAATATATTTTAATTTATTTTTTAATCTCATTTCTGTTACTTTACTTTTATGTTATATATCAAGTTTTTTAATACAAAAGTATTATAAGACTTTATTGTTATAGAATATTTGTTTTTAAGGTAAAAGTATGATTTTTTATTCCTAAAATCTAAGACATCAAATTTATTGTTATATCAAGGTACTTTAGGTAAAGCATACACGAAGGCAATCTAAGATCAAAACTGATTTTAAACGATTTTCTTCTGAAAGTAACTCTCTTTACAGAGCATTGATTAGTTTGATACATGTTTTCAAGTCATCTGGGTTGGTGTCTGCGCATGTATGCAGTGAGACATTGAACTCCACAAGCTCCAAGCTGCTTGATCTGAGTTTGGAGATTCTGAAGATGATTGTGGAGGGTTATGGGCTTCCGAAGGAATATAGTTCTGAGATTGAGGAGTTGAAGAGTTCGAGTAATTTTCGTTTGATGAAGTACAAAGTTGCTGAAAATGGTGAAGTTTATAAAACTGCACTGTTGCCTCACACAGACAAAAGTGCCCTAACCGTTTTGTGTGAAAACCAAGTGGAGGGTCTTGAGGTGCTCACCAAATCAAACCAATGGGTTCCAGTGAAGATACCCCAGGAAGGGTTTGTCGTGATCGTTGGTGACGTATTGAAGGTATGCATGCATATAGTAGATGTTCATCTCATGATTATTACTGATTTTTTTTTCTTCTTATGATTGATTCATGATCGTTGGTGATGTTTAGAAGAATTGAATGATCTAAATGTCTCTTGTCAGTGTTTGATGATATGCGCATGACACTAGCGTAATACATATATGTGAAATACTTAGTTTAAAAGTATTTTATTGGTATGTATTGATTTTAATACTGTTCTAACATAATTTTAAAAGTAATTAATATAGTAATTTTTTAAAAATTCATAAATTTATTATATAAATTATTGAAGATTCTATCTCGACTAAAAATGAATTTTTTTAATAGTTTATAATTAGGTGTAAACCTCATTTTATAAATGATTTTTGAAGGTTGAGTTAGGCTTAAAATTCACTTCTTAATATGGTATCATAACTTATATCCTACCAAAGTTGTAGGGCCTATTAGGTCACCCGCTATTGGGCCGTTATCGAACTACTCTTAAATATATAGTCCCGCATACGAGTTGAGCAATCTGGGCGTGAGGGTTTCAATAGTTTATAAATAGAGTACAAACCTCACTTTACAAACAAACCAGTTTTGTAAGATTTAATTACGCTTAAAGGCTACTTAGGATAAATAAGAAATAAATCCTATATATAATCTAAAATCTTTAGATGAATTATATTTTTTTCACTTTTTAAATTTTAGATAGATGAATTATATTTATTTTTGTGTAATATTTGGCTAACTTTTTTTAGATAAATTTTGAAAACATAGTGAATTTATATAACTCATAATAATGTTATATATAGATTCTTGTTTCTATATCCTATATTTTAGAAATTATATGTGTGGAAGTATATCTATAAAATATCTGTGTTACGTCAGAATGCGTAATATATAATATAATGTATGTCTGATTTACAGGCATGGAGCAATGGGAGACTTCATGCTGCCACACATAGAGTTATGATGAAAGAAGGAAGAGAGAGATACTCGTTTGCACTATTTGCAGTGCCAAAAGACGAGGTGAAGATTGAGGTGCCTGCAGAGCTGGTGGAAGCCAACATTCACCCTCTTCGTTACAGGCCATTTAATTATGGAGATTATTTCAAATACTATGTTTCTACTCTCAATCACAATGCTTTAGATGTCTTTGCTGGTGTTTCATAAATAAGATTAATGGCCTTTTGCATGTGGACATCAATTTCTTACACCTATGTCTCACTTATAACTATTATACTTTATTGTAAATTTCCAATGTTATAACTCTTGTTTTCAAATTATTTTCTGCTTTTATTATTATTATTCTTTAGGCTATGCTACTCTTTTTCCTGAAACTTATTTGAGTCTCAAGAAAATGACCAGGAAGAGAAAAGACGGAAGGAGTTTTGGAGATTAATTGAAATGGAAAAATACTAAGGTAAAGCAGGATTTCAAAATTAACAAAATGTTTCTCTAAATGATATTCTGAATTTTAAATTTGTATACAAATTACTTAATGTTAAGAGTTTATAGAAAAGCAACATAATTTTTTTAGTATAACGTGTATGTTAATTTTAAATTTACAGAAGAACTATATCCAGATTTCTTGGTTTAAAAAAATCACAAGAAATTATCTTGAAAATTCTAAATTAGGTAGAAAATATCGTACAAACTTTAACTCCACAAAAGAATACCTATTAACATATTATTTATGACTTGTTATCCAAGAAAACTAACACCAAATTAAAAAAAAGAATAGTAATTAGAAAGTTTTTTAAAATTTTAGGACATTGTAGGAAGATCTTAATTCACTTTAGGTAGATTTGAGTATCTCATATCATTTTTATGATCTCATTTAATGCTATTTTTTATTCACTTTAACTTTAAAAATATATAACATAAAAATAGTTGGATTTGATGCAAAAAATATTTTTTTTATTCTATAACCCATGATCTTATTTTTATTGTTATTCTAGCATATTCCAATACAACAATCTTCTAAGACCTATTTAATGATATTTTATATACACTTCAATCTTAAAAATATATAAAATAAGAGTAGTTGAATTTAATACAAAAACAATTTTTTTATTATATGATCCATAATTTTATTTTTATTATTATGTCAGTATATTTCAATACAACGATTTTATACGACTAAGGTTTTAAACTTATGACTATGTATACTACTCTTATAATGGATATGCTCTTAATTAATTAATTAATTAATTAATTATATATATATATATATATATATATATATATATATATATTCACTCATATTAATAATGATAAATATATCCTTTTCAGCTATTTATTTAAAAACTTACCTATGTCTAAGGAGATTTAAGGTCCTTCGACCCAAAACATTTGTCTTCTTTAAATAATAAAATATTGGATGGAAGGAGTTTGGCCCAACACACATGTTGAGCTCTCGTATTCCAATATTTGCAACGACCTCTTACATCTAACTAGTAAAATAACTAAAAAGAAATAGAAAACTTGGCATAAGATTCCATATGTTCACATGTCAAATAAAAGGGGATTTTATAAACATTTAATGTCTAAAGCATCAGTGATAAAGAGAGAAATAGGAAAAGGGAAAGTCATGCTTTGAGAAGGAGACGTAGCTTGAAAATTATTTCGATCTGGCCTAGATATCTTTCTAATCATAAAATTCTAGCATTATATATATATATATACTAGAGGCGATTCAAATTCTGTTTAATATCTTTAAATAATAAAATCGTAAGGACATTTAAATAAAATGTGTGACTTTAATTTTTTTTTAAACCTTTTTCTGTATGAACTTAAATTCATTGGAAATGTAAGTTTAAACTTAATTTTAATTAAAATTAATATAATTAAATTTTAGTCTGAAATGTGTATTGATAACAGTAATACTATCAAATTAAAATTAATATAATTAAAATTTAAAACAAATTTTAAACTTAATTAAAAATATTGTGTATTCCATAGTTCACTTTCTTGTAAATTGGATGGATTTCAATTTGAATTAAGATAAGATGCTGTTGTGTATTTTTTATTATTTTATTTTCTTGAAATATTCATCAAATAAATTTTTTTATTTTTTTTATTTGTTTTGCTGATAAAACATGTTTTTTTACGATTTTGTATTTTTATGATTTTTTATAATTTCGATTGTAAGTATCTTGTTTGCTTCTTCCGTTACACTTTGTTTCTACTCCTTGATCTTTGATTTTATTTTTTTTTGAAAAAAAAACTTTTTTTGTTTTACTAACAGTGGTATTTATAACTTCATCAGAGAGTAAAAACCTTGTTCAGAAGAGAAACGGTTTGCATTGCAGCTTAAATTTAGGAACATTAGTGTTAGAATATTATTATTATGAAAACAAATCAAATCAATAGAATATCAGAGATAATCAAGAAAATATCAGAGAGATAATCAAGGGAGTATCAAATAAACAAAAATCAGTAGAATATCAAAGATAATCAAGGGAGTATCAGATAATATCAGTAGAATATCAGATAATATCAAATGTATTTATTTAGAATAATTTTCATATTTAGTTTCCTAGAATTTTATATTAAGTGAGCTATTGTAAACAAAGACATACACATTTAATAAAAAAAAATCTTCTTCCATGTTATCATATTCTTTGTTCTTTTTTGTTCATAGTTATCATATCCTTGTCCAACCTTTCTTAACCCTCAATACCATCGCAAGATGGTATCAAAGCGGTGTTAGATCTTGGAAACTTAAAAACCAACATCATTGTTCCATTACCCCTCACAGCTGAAAAACACCAAAAAACCAAAAATGTCATTTTCAGATGATGAAATTGGCAACAACATGAATCAAAACCAGAATAACTCCTCAACCATTACTGATGAGCTAACTTTGCAAATTGCAAATATTTTGTAATGGCCTAGGGATTCAGCAAACACAATCCAATCTTGACAATTTGTCAATTGGTTTTAAATTAAATGGAGACAATTATCCATTGTGGGCAACACTCATGAAGAAAGCTATCGGTGGTAGAGGAAAGAAGTCATCTAACAAGTATACCTCCGGCACCATAAGAGATAGAACCAGTATATGAAAAATGAGAACAGGCAGGCCAAACTGTCTTCACTTGGATAATTCAGAATATTGATATTAGTTCGATAAACAATGTTTCTCAGTTCCCAACTGCCAAGGCTTTATGGGAGGGATTGGCTACTACCTATGGAAGCGGCACAGACCTGATGCAAATCTATGATTTACACCAAAAAGCAAACACACAGAAACAGGAAAAGGATACCTTAGAGGATTTTTGGAACAAATTACAAGCTATATGGATGACGATTGACAGAAAACAACTGAACCCTATGAAATGCTCAGATGATATTGCAACCTTCAACAAAATCAAACAAGAACAAATACTATATCAATTTCTAACAGGGATAGATGAAAAATTTGAAGTCATCAGAAGATATCTTTTGATGCAAGAGAAGACCCCTTCAGTAGAGTCCGCCTAAGCTGTTGTCCGAAGGGAGGCGGCCCGACTCCAAATTCTAAAGCCTACCACTAGTAGCGAAGAAAACACATCATTAGAAGAGGTCGGAATTGGCTTAACCGCAAGAAACAGACCACCGGAACAGGGACAGGGATGAAGTCGCCCAGAAACTGCCGGACAACGTCCATCACAATGAGACAAGGAAGACAAAAGCCACCTCCACTGTACTCATTGTGGAATGAAGAAACACACCAAGGATACTTGCTTCAAAATCATGGGTTATCCCGAATGGTGGGAAGATTTTAAACAAAAAAATCGCAAGGTTGCCACCATCGTGGGCATCCCGCAAACCACTAGTAACTGTAATGGTGACACCAGAAGAGAGGAAGAAGCAAAACTGCAAGTCTTTCATTGAAGAGCCGCAGTCACTCATAGAGGTAAAAGAAGAGAGGAGGATACCAGCCCAGAAAAATCTGATCAGTGGATTTTTTATTGTGGGGCAACTGACACCATGACCCATGATCCTCATGATTTTAACAATCTCTCCACACCTATTAAAACTCATATTGAGACAGCCAATGGAAAATTAGTTGCGGTCCAAGGAGAGGGCTCAATTATTTTTTCAAAATAATTAAAATTAGAAAATTGTCTCTATGTTCCTGCACTATCATCAAAATTACTTTCTATAAGCCAAGTTACAAAGGATTTGAATTGTGTGGTTCTCATGTTTCTTACTTTTTGCCTTTTACAGGACATTCTTACGAAGGAGATCATTGGGCATGGTACTGAACGTGGAGGTCTTTACTACGTTGATGAGGTTGCTCACAAGGGACATGCCATGCTTGCTCACGAAACGGTTATAAGGCAACTCTGGTTATGGCTTAGACGTTTGGGTCATCCTTCCTTTTGGTACCTTAAGATTTTATTTCCTAGTTTATTTACTAGTAACTGAGCCCATCAAATATGAAACTTATATATGGGCAAAGAATCATAGAGTTACTTTTCCTCCCAACAATAATAGAGTCAATTCTACTTTTTCATTAGTACATTCTGATGTGTGGGGTCCAGCTCCTAATTCCCATAATAATCAATTTCAGTAATTTTTTTTTATTTGTGGATGATTTCTCTCGCATGACATGGGTATATTTTCTTAAATACAAATCTGAAGTACCCGATAAGTTCTATGCATTCTATCAAATGATTCACACTCAGTTTGGCAAGAAAATCCAAGTACTTAGATCAGATAATGGTGGATAATTTGTTAACAAATCAATGCAAGAGTTTTTCAGAGAAAATGGTTTAATTCATCAAACTTCCTATCTAAACACACCCCAACAGAATGGTGTAGCAGAACGAAAAAATCGTAAGCTACTAGAGATGACTCGGGCCATGATTTTTGATGCACAGGTTCCAACACGGTTTTGGCCCGAAGCTGCTGCTACCTCGGCCTATCTTTTGAATAGGTTACCCTTCCAAACCCTTAACCACAAAACACCCCTACATATCCTAGCTACTCAGACTAATATCCCTCCTATCCAAATGTTACCACCACGAGTTTTTGGGTGCTCTATGTTTGTTCATATTTCCAAAGTTAACAGAACCAAATTTGATCCATATGATGAGAAATGTGTCTTTGTTGGATATGCTACACATCAAAAGGGGTATCGATGTTACAACCCAATCACTCACCGTGTATATGTAACTATGGATTGTGATTTTTTAGAATCAAAATATTTTTTTAGTAGCCAACTTGATGTTCAGAGGGGAGAAAACTAGTGAACCACTAAGTTGGTTAAGTAACCTTAGTTGCCAAGAAATTGTTCCAAAAGAGCAAGTAGATGGAGCCAACGAGCATGTCTCTGTCAACGTAGGAGAGACCAACACAACCAATGAGGATCTTTCTGAGAATGTCCAACAAGAGGTAAGTGATCTTCACTCTACTGAGTTGTCTCCTGATATAAATGAAGTCACTAATAATGACAGGTTAGCACCAGAACTAGAGCCTTTCACACTTCCTACTGAGTTGTCTCCTGTTATGAGTGAAGTCACTAATAGTGACAGGTTAACACTAGAACCAGAGCCTTTCACACTTCTGCCAAGAAGAAACAGAGGGGTACCACCTGATCGATATTCTCCAAAACATGTTTCTCAGAATATCAGGTATCCTATGAAGATAACCAGAGAAGGAGTAACAGAATTGCAAGAGCTTTTCTTATTCCTAAAAGAGTTCATGAAGCCAGTAAGAAGGGCGAATGGCAAGAAGTTATGAAAACAAAGAATCTTGTACAACATGACAAAACCAAGCACGTTGAAGTGAACAGACACTCCATCAAGGAGAAGATTGAGGATAGCAGTATTGAGCTTCCATTTGTAAAGTCAGAAGACCAGTTGGCAGACATTTTCACCAAAGCAGTTATAGACAAAACATTTACCCGTGTCCTCAGCAAGCTAAGCATTGGTGATCCCACTGCTCACCTTGAGGGGGAGTGTTAGAATATTATTATTATGGAAATAAATCAAATCAATAGAATATCAGAGATAATCAAGAGAATATCAGAGAGATAATCAAGGGAGTATCAAAGAAACAAATCAGTAGAATATCAAAGATAATCAAGGGAGTATTAGAGAATATCAGTAGAATATCAGATAATATCAAATGTATTTATTTAGAATAATTTCTATATTCAGTTTCCTAGAATTTTTTATATTAAGTGAGCTATTGTAAACAAAGAGATACACATTCAATAAAAAAACCTTCTTCCATGTTATCATATTCTTTGTTTTTTTTGTTCATAGTTATCATATCCTTGTCCAACCTTTCTTAACCCTCGATACCATCGCAAGAATTAGAAGATCGGAAAACCAAAACGACAATTAAGATTAGAAGTTGGTAAAATTTGATAGAATTTGCAGTAATTCTAGTGTGCAATATGTGTTTTGTCGCGTTTGAATGAATGCTGAAAAAAAGTATGAAGATGCTATGTGTACCAAAAAGTAAAAGTAAATTTTTATTTAAATTAAAAAATTAATTAAATTTGGAAAAGGATACTGGTTTTGGTTTATTCTATAAGTTGTAGAGAAAAAAAGTTTAAAATATTCATAGAAAACAATAAAAAAACATTTGTGTTCGGAGCATCATAACCATTATATGCTTCTACCACACAACTATTTTATCTCATCATTCTCAATTGGCATTGTTTTAACATCAACAAATAAGGTCTCTAACTTGAACTTAACAATATTATAACATCCTTTGGATCCGAAACTTGTTTCTTCAAATGAGAAATATGAAACTTACTGTGCATATTAGTCAGAGAGAAAGTAAAAAAAGTCATAAATAAGTAAACATACCCTCTTAAAAATTTGGTATGATCCAATAAACTTGTGAGATATAAACTTTTGAATAGATTATTTTCCTAATAATCATGATAGAAGAAACTAAAAGAAAAATATTATCATTAACATAAACTTTAGTGATGTCCTTATCTGGTATGCATATGAATTTTTCTTATTTAAAGATATCTTTATTCTATCTTGAATCAAGTTGATTTTCTCGAAAGTATGCTTCTATAAATCAAGTCCTACCAAAAACTCATCTCCATCATGAAACCAACTTAGTTGAAATATACATTTTCTTCCATGCAAAGCTTTAAAAGGTGTCATGTCAATACTAGCATAACAATTATTGTTGTAGGTAAACTCCATTAAAGGCATCATCTAATCCCAACTATCTAGATAATCTAAAAAGTAAATTCTCAACAAATATTTTATGGATTGTTCATCAATATGGGGATGATAAGTTAAACTAAGTATTAACTTAGTTTTCAAATCTTTCAAAATAGTCTATCAGATCCTAAAAGCAAATCTAAGATTTCTATTAAACATAATGTTGGAAGACACATCGTACAACTTTACTATTTTCTTGACATACAATTGGGCCAACTTCTCTATAGATATTCTCATATTTATACCTTAAAAATATGCAGTCTTGCATCATGCCCTTTTACAAATATAGATAAATGAGTAACAAAATTCACAAATATGTTATCATTTTCGTTTTGAAACTTCTAGTTGTTGCAAGATAGCTCTTGATTTTATTTATGCTTTACCTTTGCTTTCTAACAAGTTAAACAAGATGTCACAAACTAAGCTACGTATCTTTCATACTAGGAAAAAAAAGTTATTTAGATATCGGTACATTTTAATTATACTTGGATGCATACTAAGCTTACATTTATGTCCTTCCTCTAAGATTATCTATTTAACTTTCACATCCCCGGGTATACAAACCCTCCCTCTTAACCTTAACACTTCATCTACACTCAAATAAAATTCCTTCGCTTGATACATACCTATCAAATGTATAGTATGTTTTAAGCTTGGATCTAAGGCTTTTTTCCTTTATCATCCTAAGAAAGTCACTAGTGATAGAAAACATATGATCAAACACCAACTTTACTCTAAAATTCAAATCTATTTCTCTATTAGTTCCAATTCTTTTACTATAAAAGTGACATGACATTTGAATCTTCTTTCTTATCAAAACATAAACTTACATTCGCATTCTTAGATGGTATAACAACTGAAATTCAATTCTTTAAGAATCTATCTTCTCAATCTCATATTCAATTCCCTCTTATCAAATAAATATTCCAGACTTTTATTGTTACTAAAAATATCAAACTTTTCAGAATAGAGCTATTGTATCCAAAATTTACACCTAAGAACGCATATATAAAGGAGACCGATAGTAAATAGGATTTAAAAGCAAATTTAATTGATTATTATAAGTGGTAATAAATTGTTTTATTTTCACTAGAAACATATTATAAATGAATTAATTATTTTGAACATCATGAATCAAAATATCAAATATATTTTAAAAAAATTAATTGTACAATTTATGATAATCAATTAATAAAAAAACATTTAATTATTTCAAGACTACATCAATTTTAAAAATTGATCATTTAAAAAAATTGATTATATTTAATACAATCTATTATTATGTTCTTTGTTCAACTTAAATATAAATTTTCAAATTTCAAAGGGTTTCTTTTGTTTATGAGAAAAAAATGTAAATAATAAAAGATTAAAAAGAAATGGAAAGCATTCAAAGCAAGGAATAAAAAAGTCATAAATGCAAAAAACTAGATACAACACATAAAGTCATGTATAATTAATTATATATGAATATGTAATTAATTATATCATAAATATTAACAAAATATTTATAATATAATATTATAATAAAATAAATAAATCAATTATATTATAATAAAAATAAAATACTAATAAATAAATAAATATATTTTGACTTTCTTTTCATTTCTAACTATATTACTCAATCCAAAAAATTTTTTCCTTTTCTTATTTTCTCACTTTTTATCCTCTAATTCGAACAAAACATTACTAACACCTAAAAAGTGCATCAATACATCACCAAAAACAACAGTATGTGTTAGGCTTTCAAGATCAACACGAGATAAAAAAAATCAATTCGTGTTAAACACTCGTTTAACGGGTTCATAGCCCTTAAAATCTTACTACATAATCCTTTTAAGAATTAGAGATTGTGCATCTATCCATAATTCTTTTAATTGTTCTTTTATAATGTTTGTTGAACTTTGCTAATGAGACATAAATAGAGATATCCCTGAAGAATATTCTCTGATGTTGAAGTTAGTAAGAACATAAAGATATTTATAATGAATAAGTATGAGATTGAGTGAAAACTTCCTAAAAAGTGATACTGTATTTATAGGTGTTTGGACCTGACATGTGGTTATCCTATTATAGGTTGCTAAGCCTAATAATAGAAATTAGTTGTAGATTAATCTATATTATTCGAATCTGTAAGTGGTTACCTATATATTATAAATGGTAATATTATATTATATATTATACTAATCTTTTTTCAATTGAGATTTATTTTCTTCATATTGTTCTGGTACTAGGTAGTACACAAGCCTCCCAAACTCAGAATCTGATGTATAAGATGAATGAGCTTAAAGTTAAACTTGGTAGTTTAGAGGTTTTTAGACAAGTTATTCAGGCCAAGCCTTATGTCTAAAGCCATGGTTTGATGACTTGTTATAGGTTGAACTATTTGTGATTGTTTTTTAAGCTCATTTGGTTTATCTTAATATAATTATTACTTTCGAGGTAAGATTTAAATCCTCAATAGCATTAATGAGGGGTTTCAAAAGTAATTATGAGGTTTAGGGCTTCAAAGTGTACGTTAGTTAGGTGGATAACGCTTCACCTAACCACTGCCATGTTGCCCTATGATGCAATGCTTTGTGCCCTTGCCAAATTAAACATTGGGAAGTTGATTTAAATGTTGCATCTGAGCTTTTTAACTCTTCGTTTCCAACACTTCAAACACTTGTTGCTCAACCCACTTCATCAACTATTCCTCATCCTCACCCAATGTCCGAGGACAAATGACCTCCTCTAACAGGGTTGATAGTTTGAGGATGAGAAAGTCTCCTTACTTGAGCGATCATATCCACTACGGCTGCTAACAGCAACTCGTTATGGCACGTGAATATCCAAGTGAATCTGATGCGATGTGTTGCAAGAAGTGCAAATTGAAAACCTTTGGGACGAGCACGACATATTGGACATTGACAATTTAGTACATTTTGGTCAAGGCGAACACATCCTAAACACAATTATTGGTCGAATGCTTGATAAGCTCGGTGGCATTATTTCTATGTTGTAATTATAAAGTTCATTACTAAGGATGACACGATTATTACATGAGACCAATCCAAAAGTAGCTCAAGAATGTTATGATTAAATCCTCAAAGTTGCCTATTCTTGGTTAAGGCTCCTTCCAGTGGCATTACCACCCAAACCAACTTTAATTTGGAGTTACTTGAAGAATGTGATATTATCCAACAGTGTCACAACATTGAAGAGGCACCTCACACTTCCTTTGAAGAGGAGACAGATCTTGATCCTAGGGCTGAGTTCGAAGAGAATTGTCCCACTTTTGATAAGCTTGTGGTCCAAGTTCAATTCAATTCTTAACATAATCAATTCTTTATTTTTTGTAAATAAAAATGTGTACTCTTTCTCCTTAGCTCGGATTTTGTCTCTAAGAAAGGTTTTGTCAAACAAGGTTTTAATAAGGCACATTCTTGCAATAAAATCTCTCAATAAAGATATATTATGATCCATCACTTACATACTTGATAATGAGGGCCCCCGAGATCACTCATAATGAGGGCCCCCAAGTTCACTTGCATACATGACAATAAGGGCTCCTGAGGTCACTTATGGTTATTTAATGGTAAGGATTGGGTATAACCTACTTGGTCACATACCAATGATTATTTTAATGGTAAAGGTCGGGTATAACATGCTCGGTTACAGACTAATGATACAACCTATTTAGTTACAACTTAATGGTTTTGGCTGAGTATAATTCACTCTGTCACAATTAATGATCTAGGTCGAACGTCACAATTCGGTCATATTTAATGATCTCGGTCGAATGCCATAATTCAGCCACAATTAATGATCTAGGCCAAATGTCATGATTTGGTTATATTTAATTATTTTGGGCATATCCCTCTAAGCCAACTTCTCCTAGTTCGGGAATTTCGTCCTTCAGTTCTACCTCACGCTTGTTAAGTGTCCAAATATCCTCTTAGACGGGCAAAACTCGAGCTTGAACCTCCTTCAATTTATTCCTCACTTCCTCATCACTTTCAAGCCTTTAACAACCCTACCTTGACTTCAATGACATTGACTCTACCCTAGCCTTTTGCAATTTCCAATTACTTGACAGTAAGAGTATGGTTAATCTCGAACCTCTCTTTCAGCAGCTCTTGGTTCTTGTGCTCTAATTTCCATGCCTGTAGTCGACATAACTTTTGCAGAATCAAGACATCCGACCAGGTTGACTGCCTTATGTACACTCATTCACATGCGAACTACAATAGGATAGTAAGATTGGATGAAGGGAGTAAGAACATCAAGGTTTTGGAAAGTTGACTAGTAAAGAATGAATGTAAAGCTTCCCTGATTGATGAGCACTTTATGAACTCGCCAATTGTCTTTAATAATGGTGATGACAACTAGGTTATCCTACGAAAGGGGTCATGGTGGCAACATGTTCACTGATTTGATGCTTTAGAGATGCCTCTTCCTTGTCAAGTTCAAACTACCTCCACCAGCAAATCCTCCTGCTATGCTTTTGATGGTCCCTCTGAGTTCATTGGGATTTTGCTTGGATGCTCCTTCTACTCTTGTTTAGGCTGAGGCTGAGGTGTAGTTGCTTGATCTTGATGATGTCGTCTACCCTGACCTTGATATCCACCTTAGAAGCCACATCCTTGGTCATCACCATGCCATCTATGTCCTCCTCCTCTCCAGCTTTATCATTCTGGACAAAACATCTCAAGGCTCCAAAGTGGATGAACTCCTCAATCACGTCATGGACTTTGTAACATTAGTATGACCTTGGTTTTGATGATAGTTGCACCTCTTGGTGGGATTGGCAAACGGAGGAGAAGGTGTAGGCTGAGGAAGTTGGACTAGCTTGAGATTGTATGCTTCTTGAATTATAACTTCTCAGTTAGTATTCAGGGGTGTAATTTTCATATTTACTTACACACCTCTCCTTGAAGGATAGATCATTAGAGATTGGCGTTGTAGTCAAAACCTTTAACCTTTTTCTGGCTTTTGACTTTTTTTTTTCAGTGCTGATGTATATGTCTGCTCTAGCCTGAAGTGCATCCATATTTATAAAAGGTTCAACATACAAAGACTCTAAAAGGATCCCTGAAAGAAAACTGACCATGAGAGCGAGCATGACCATTGTTGGGTGCAAATTGGGAATAATCAAGAAGGTTTTAGAGAACTAAGCCATATATTGCCACAAAGGTTCGACACTGCCCTGCGTGACGTGTTGTAGTGATGTTGAACATGCAACATTGGCTTGCTACCAATAAATCAAGTTGTGAACATGGCACAAAGGATATGAAAGGAATCAATTGAGCTCTAAGGAAGTTAGTACTATCATTCTAGAGTTGTTCCCTTTAGAGTTGTGGAAAATAGTCGGTAATGAACCCTTAAATTCTTGGAGAAAAGGTTGACTTGGGTGAGGTAAACCTTCACATGTGCCTTTGGGTTAAAGGTGTAGTTACACGCTTTAACATTTAACCACTTCCATTTGTCAAGTAGTTAAGCTTACATGACGTCCGATGTGAAAGGATAAAAACCATCCTTGCATCTTTCCATTCAACAGAGGTGTTTGCATGACTTTGAAAGGCAACAATTGATCACACTCTCAAGATTCCCTACGTATGTCAGCTCTTCGAGGACAATTTTTTGGCAGTGTTAAATTGAGGTCCCTCTAGGAGCTTGAGACTGATCACCGACTTTAGTCTACCGTGTATGTGATTACACAATGTTTCGTGGTGGACAAGGTTGAAAGACCTCGTCGAGTTTTGCTAGCGAGACTCAACAATCTGCTCGTTATGTTGAGTCCTCGAGTTATTTAGTCGTAAGCTCAGTTGGGACTGATATGTTGACTCAACAATTCTACCTCTAGTGAGTACCATAAGGCTTGTGGTTCAGGAACAATTTTTACATAGACCACACGATAAATGTCAAATGTTCTTAATGAAATGAGTTGGAACTCTTCAATGTGAATTAATATTGATTTTGAGTGAACTGAACTTTGACGAAGCTAGATCTTATTTCATAATGGTTGTTGAACTTTGCAGATAAGGCACCAAATAATCTATCTATAGAAGATCCTCCCACGATAACTTAGTAAAAATATAAAGATAATTAAATTAAATATTTAATGAGTAAGTATGAGATTAAGTGAGTACTCAACTTTGAAAACACATAGATAGGTATCTTGTTGGTCATGTGTAGCCAATATTAAAGTTTGATTACATCATATTCTAAGATTTGTCCTTATGTGAAAGATAGTTAGATGGATTTCTATGGGCGTCATTGAAAGAGACTTTATTATAATTAATTAACTACTAACAAACTAATTTAATAAAAGCACGCATTCACATTTTTGTCTTTATTCCCAATGCACAATACACATATCCTTATACTTTTACTTTTGGCTTTATCTCTAACACGATCAAATTGAAGAGATTAAGACAACAACAGTTTCATTTATTTTATACTATTATTTTAAAAAATCAAAGTAAAAGAAGATTGAAATGTGCTTATTTTTTTTTATTGTTTGATGTGATAAAGATGCATCCAAATTACGTCATTGAGAGGTTAAAGAAAAACTAGTTTAATCACAAAATAAGTTGAAGAAATATTAAATATAATCATCTTAATTCTTTGTTCGATCTTACTCAATTAACTGAGTATTAAAAAATTAATTAATATAACTAGTATTATTAAACTTATCTTGAATTTATATATTGTCAAATAATTCTTAATATTAATATTAACAGCCTATTTTTATTTTAAGTAATATTTTAGATTTAGCTTTTTAATGTTCTTTTTATCATTAATATATTCGGGTATATAATAGTTAAATCTAAATTTTCAAATTCTTTACATAAAAAAATTAAACTTTGTTAGAAAATGAATTTAGGCCATCTTATAAGATTTTAAATTGATTTTATTTTTAATTGATATAAGATTTTCAATACTCTCATATACAGAAGATATCAAATATGAAAATTAAAAAAAGTCTTTTAATAGATAATAGATAGGTCCAAATTTTGACTATAGTAGATTTTAAATATCATATTTAAAGTGAATTTTAGTATAATTCATATTCACAAAACTAACTCAGTAAGATAAAATTTATCTTGCACGTATATTTTCAAATTGATTTTATCTTGAATTGATATAAAATTTTCAACAAATTAGTGAAAGAGGCAAATACATTAATACTTTTAACTAGTTATTTAATAAATTCAAAGGAAAATGATTTATAATTAAGAATGTTTTTATTAAAGAAAAAATAATACAAGAGTCTACCGTGTGTTACTTCTAATTATTTGTGACTTTGATTTGATATAATGAATATTTAAGCATACGATGTGATTGCTTTTGTTTATTAAAAATGAACTAACTTCTTTAGAGTTAGCTAACTTGCTCTTCTCTTATAAGATATACGATTTCTCCAAAATATAAAAAATAATGGTTTGATGGTTATGACATTGAAGTGTGTATCATGATCAAATACAAGTCTAATTTTAACAAGTAAGTTCGGCATTTTAGGAGCAGTGTCATAAGAGATCAAGTTTGGACAAGTGCACCATAAGTTTTGTTTTGGTGAGAAGAGTCAATGCATGATATTAGAATAAATATGCAAAACTTATGTGTTTGGGAGTAACCTTATCAACTTATTGCATGAGTCATCTAGACTTATATGTTTAAAATTTAGTTTTGTTAAGATTTCTTATTAAAATATAAAATATGACATAAAATTTAATATTGTGGATTTTAAATAAAATCTCAGGAGAAAAAAAAATAAAAGCATTTCTTTATGTCAACAATTAAATAAAAATTATCAAGGTCTGACAAATAATATGGTATAATGAGACATACAAAAAATAAATTAAAACCTCATGTGAAAATTACTCTTAAAATAATCTGTTAAAATAAATTATCATATGTGTAAGTAAGGTGTAAGAGTGTTCCTTATATTATGTGGCTCAAGGAATCAATCTTACTCAATTTTATCCAAATAAATTGTATTAAACTTCATTTCTAGTTGGGTCAAACTTAACCAACCAAACCCACTCTTAGATATGTTGGGTGATGAGTTAGCTATGGGTAACCCAAGACCCATCCAACCCAATGTCTTTACCTCCTAACACCATTTGTACTCATCCTTATACCTTCTAGTAGGTCTTTTTTTTTTTTTTTTTTTTCCCATCTTAAAAACCGTTGTTATCCTTTTCTTTTATTTAAAAAAA
>Ga0099824_1002712_pt1 | contig 25955 bp, 12 predicted proteins | sample SiratrowhiteBW_FD_76837 | JGI IMG/M metagenome (GOLD analysis project Ga0099824, IMG submission 76837) | Root nodule microbial communities of legume samples collected from California, USA - Siratro white BW | ecosystem: Host-associated > Plants > Roots > Nodule | place: USA: California...
AAAAAAAAAAAATAATCAAAAAATAAATAAAAGAGAAAGAGAAAAAAAAAAAAAAAAAACAAAAAAGATATATATATATATATATATATATATATATATATATATATATATATAAACTGTCATGATCAAATAATCTTTTCTTACTTCACTGTTTGAAACAACAATCTATCTGATTATGTTTTACAACAGGGAAAGGGAGCATATAGACAAAGAAATGGATATCTATTATAAACTGTACATGATGTTCCACATCCATGTAAGGGAGATAATGTTTCCATCATGTAGCCTGCAACAATTCTCTGATATCGTACCCTTGAAGCTATCATTACAAACAGCAGAAGAAGCATTCTTAATAGTGAATAAAAGATGATTGTAAAAACTAACAGAATTTGCAAACACGGAGTGATAATTAATACCTGCAGAAAAGTAAGAAATAATATCACTCCTGAATTCCAAAAAGCATGAATAGTGATGGGAGTGAGAAGGTTGTGAGTTTGAGCATATGAAAACCCCAAAGCAGTCCCTGCGTATGCCAAAAATTTCTGTTATTTTCTTTAGAGTAATCGGAGTCACAATAGCATCTTGCAAGAGAAAGTAGACGTTTCTATTGTCATTTCTTTTTCCACAAATAATTACATAAATGTTTCCACTTTGTTTTATATTTTCAATTTTGTATAGAAAATAATGAGAACAATAGAAAATGTAAATGAAAAAAAAATGATCATTTCTAAATTATTTGTGAAAGTGTAAACTGAAACAAACATTTTCTAATATCAAAAATTGGATTGAATTCTTTGATTCACATAAAAATGACATTTCCTATTGTTCAAATTAAGTTATTGTATATTCAACTCATTATTTCCATATCTGAAGATCGTGTTTTCATGTATTTGCACGATACCGAGAACAAACAACTGTGGAAATTCTCCAGGAGTGAGATGTGCAAGGGCAAACACAGCGGCGCTAATGACAACAGCAACTGGAGTAGGAACCCTACAGTGAAGGAGGTGAATGAGAACACTTGCACCAGTAACAATCAATTCACAAAACATACTTAAACAACCGAGTTGAGCATCCATGATGCATCTAATTAAGTTAAATCTACAAATTTTGCAAACAAGTATATTCACAGATATAGATTATTTTTCACAAAGAAAGCATAAGAGAAAGTTCAAGTTTTGATTTAGCCTAACATTGTTAATCCAAATAACTCAGACCAACACACTAACAGTTTACACATTAAAACAGAAATAAACCAAAATTGTGACCCTATCATGATACTGTTCTTAGAACTGTTCAGAATACTTGAGTAATCATTTTTCCTAGAGATCACTATTAACTTGTACATACACAAAGCAATAGATTTTTGTTTCTCTTACTTTCCAATTATCCCCCTTTAATTGCCTATCTCTGGAGTCTAGCAGTGTCATTGTAGAAACCTCTGTATTCTCCTACGTGAACAGTAAAGCTCAAGTTTGTTTATAAACGAGTGGTCCACTAGTTGGAGTTTATTGAACGAGAAATTGGATCTTAAAAATATCTAAAGACCAACCCTCCCCAGTCCTCACTGTATATATATTAAAGAAAAAGTTCCACTTTCAAGGCAAGCTGTAGTTTCTTTAACATGTGTTATTATGATACATGGGAATAAAAGAACACTAAAATCAACAAGAAAAAAAAAAAGTTAAACATCAAATCAACGGGTGTCAAATAGAAAGGGAAATATACGAAGGCAACAATACCACTTGGTCAGAGAAGTCATAAAAAATCCTCGAAATACAGTCTCCTCAAGGAGTGGAGCCAGAACACCTGTGATGCCCACCAAGCAGGCAGTACTGCAACGAAAATAAACACAATCAATCACTAGCTTAAGACTCTAGGATACAGAACCTAGATGAAAACTTTTGATAAATTCCTTTCATTAATAGATGGGGGGGACTATGATCTGAAAGTCCAAACCACGACTGCAATTGTCACCACAATATTCTGGTTTTAGATACCTCTGTAACTGCAATTTGGCTGCATAAGCCACATTTTACTGCAACTGTCTGCAATTTCTGTAATCAAGGGCATAACGCTGCAACTGCAATTTAAAATAAGGGAACGGATTATGAATATCTTAAATTACCTGAGATTTGAAGATCCAATTAATGGAAGCAAACGAACAAGAGCATCTGTCTGAAAAGCAGATTATAGAAGCATATAAGAGATACCCACATGGTTTTTAGTCCAGAAAAATTAAACAGTATTATATAAGGCAAACTTTAACAGAACAAAGTAACAATCCTATCAAGAAAGATTAGTTGTGCTAAGGTACATAAGGAAGATATACAGATCTGCCTAGTTAGCTACGATGATGCATACCACGATGGCAAGTCGGCAACATACTATAAACAGCTGTGCTGTGATGTAATTCTAAGATCAATGATTCAATACAAATGCTATTTGAAAAACAGTGACCCTAAATTGCCTCCTCCCATGCTACAAAGAAAATAGTTTAACATGTAGAAACCAATAATTGCATCTGCCAATAAAATTTGAAAAATAGACCTCTCTTTCTGGGGTTTCTCCATTGAAGAAAGAGACAGCAACTCCGGTCAATGCAATGGCAATTATGGCACCAACAAGTCCAACTCCAGCCCATAAAAGCCAACCATTTTCAAGATTGAAAGGCTCCCTCGTATCTGTAACAATATTTTTACCGTTGAATGGAAAAAGCATCAGTCCCTAACATGTTCTAATTCTTCTAAATAGAAGCCAATTGCTAACTAAACATCGGATTAAAATGAGATTTAAACCAACATGATGCAACAAGACAGAGATAGAGCATGTTCATCAAGGCACAAACTGGTTCGTATTGATAGCAGTGAACTACGCTAAATTAACAATACTTTTATAAGCCTTAAGGTCTGATGCCAATCATTAATATAAACATCGAAGAATAACTCTTGGTTGAGCATAGAGTCTATATTTGCAGTCAATCAACAACTCCAGATGTATTAAAATAATAATCAAGCTTGTATTAAAATCCATGCTGAAGTTATCTTAATATTATTTTGAGCTCTAGATTGGTTGTTGTACCTATAGGCACTATAATCACAGCCCCGCGCAAAAACTGCTCACATTAGAAACCTTTTGCCTATTCCCAGATATAACTGAAAGATTCTTAAATGACAATACCGTATTTGAAGAAGTCTTCAGGAAGTGGCTGGAAAGTGTTTGCAACACTATAAATTATTCCAAGTACTACAGCAGTTGTCATGCTGCCAAGACAAATAACAAGAGAATATAAGAAAGAATCAAACACTTTATGTACTTTGTCTTTAACACCAGAAAGAAAATTGGAATAATTATTAGGTACAAATGGTAGAAAGGCTAAATTTGTAGGAAATAATAATAATAATAGGGGTAAATAATCGTTTCAGTACAACAGGTATTGACATGTCTTATTTCATTTTTAGTACAATAAGAAAAAAAATTACAATCTTAGTACAACAACTTTAAGTCTGATAGTTTTATTTGAACTCCATTAATGATTAATATAACTGAGCACGTGTTTGGCCTTTAGTAATTGTCACATATGTTGATTAGAGGGAAATTTAATGTTAATATGTAATTAACCTTGAACGAACCACTAAGAATTTCAAATTTACAAAGCAAAAGGAAAAGGGTAAAATGTTCCTTTCAAGGTTAATTGCATATTAGCGTTAATCTTTCTTTTAATAAACGCACGTGACAATTACCAAAAAACAAACACATCAATTACCTTAACCATTACCAGAGTTCAAACAAAATTAACAAAATTAATATTTTTGTACTAAGATTTGTAACTTTTTTTTTTCTTATTGTGCTAAAAATGAAATATTGAAATCAATTCTTGTTATACTAAACCAACTATTTACCCTAATAATAATAATAGTTAATGCACTTAAGAAATATTATGTTCACATATCAAATGATAAAATTCATTTAGTATTCATGAGTATCAATATCTACTGAGTTCCACACTATTAATATTTCCTAGAATTTGGGCTTAGGACCTAACTCAATCACACAAAATCAATTTACAAGATAAGGATTGTCCAAACTTTATATACTCTATAAGTTATACCTTTAGTCGATCTAAAACTAAATCACTCTATAGTTGCAATTAAGGCAACTTGCACAGAGGCATAACTAAGGCAGAATAAGAGTCACCTAAATTAAGGTGGCCTTTCGACACTCCCCCTCACACACAGGGTTGCTAAAGTGTTGCAAATGCAAGCAATCCAATAAAAAATCTAGAATAGACTTTGATACATCATAGAATATGGGCTTAAGACTAAATTCAATCCCCACAAAATCAACTTGCAAGGTGAGTATTGGCCAAACTTTATAACCTCTATTTAAACAATATTGTCAATGTGGTGCTAAACCACTAATGAGCAACAATTAAGGAAACCCCCAAAGAAGTCATAATGAAGGTAGGGCTAGGGTGACCACAATTAAGGTTCTTTCCAACAATAATAGCATACAAAATGAAAATTTTTAGTTTTCCTAAGAATCTGAGGTTGGAAAAGTAGTTTTCCAGAGAATGGTGTTTGGCCAAGTTTCTCGCAAACATTTTCGTGGAGATGGGAATCTAACTTTCCCAAGCGAAAATACAAATTTTATTGAAAAAAATACCATAGTACTCATTAATTCATTTATTGTGGTAGCAAATTAAAGCTTTTAATAAAAATAACATTAGTCTTTGATTTCTAAAAAATTCATATAAATATCCCCAACAATATTTTTTTCTAACCAAAATATACTTTAGTCATTCCTAGGAATCTTAATTCACAGGATTCGTGATGCCTAGAAAGTATGATTCCCGAGTAGGAAAAAATTGACCTCCTACTAAACGTCCCCCAAGTTTATCAAGAGCCTATACTTACATAGACTATATGTCTATTGGATATCACACATCAACTAGTGATATAGCCAAATATATAAGTGGGTGCAAACTCAGCTCAAAAACTGGTCTTGTGAGTTTTAGTTAAACTTAAATTTCATTTCCTATGATAGTATCAAATTGTATATAAGAGAGTGTATTAGACATCTCATATTAACTAGAAATATGATCAAATTATAGTATATAAATGAGTGCAAGTCTCATCTTAAAAACCGATTTTATGAGATTGAATTAGACTTAAAGATAAAAGCAAATATTACAAAGTAAGAATTGAAACATTTCACAAGGACGCAAGTTTTCAGCAAAGGATGACAACCTAAAAAGCTAATGCGTATCACTCACTTCCATGAACATCATGTGATATTTGCTACATCAAATGTGGCTTCACATCTTCTTTGCAAGTCAACGACTCATCCAAAACAATTCAGAAGCAAAAATGTGGAAGTAGTTTCACAATTTACCAACCTACTTCAAAAATTACAAAGGTGAGAGAGTCCAAAGGAGTAGCATACCCCTGATCCAACAAAAGTATCTCTGCCTTGTCATCTAAACTTAGAACATCAGGTTTGATCCCAAGATATGGGAGAGCAATTGCTTCAGTCAAACCTGTCAACACAAAACTGCCTGGGAATAAATTAATGGCCCAAACATACAACACAAGCACTAACATAGAAATCAATTATAACATGTAAACCAATTGACAGTATAGATAACAAGTCCGCAATGTTAGTAGATTTGCATTAATTCAAGTTTGATATGAAATCACAGCAGCTACTCAGAACACACCCCAATGCACAAGCAAGAGAGGTCAATGAAACTGTTTGCCATTTCCAAGGCACCTCCCATCGCCTGAGAATAGGCCATTCCGATCCCGATTCCTGAAAAACGGACAAAGAAAAAGAACAATACAAGTAATTTATACAATGTGTTTATAAAGAATTTGATTAGAATGTACTGATAATATTACAGTTGTTTACATTATCATCAACAGTACATTGTCATGCATGATAAGATTGACCTATGTAATAATTACTTAAAAAAATATATATAGAAAGATTTCTGATTGATTGGCAAAACAAAAGACCTTCATAAATAATTTACGAAATTAAATTGTTTCATATATTATCGTAAACAAAAACAAACAACATAAAGACCTCCAACTCGTAGTTTCACTGAAATACACTCAATTCAGTCATGCAAAGGGAATCATATTATGATGGTAAATTGGTATTCAATAAACTAAAATCCCAATCACCATATTCTCACTTTAAAAAAAAAAAAAAAAATACACTCTTCTAACTCTTCGTTTTTTCAGGCGGTCACAAGTAGCATAGAAAATCAAACATTTTTACTCAACACGCAAAGAAAGACAACTATTCCCAGGATAATATTTGATCTTGGAAAGTAATTGCGTAGGAATAAATAAATAGTAAATGGGCGAGAGAGGAGAGTACCTTGTCTCCAGCGTTGAAGAAACAAACTGAAGAAAGTGGCCTTTTGGAACCCAAATTGAAGTTGTTTGAGAGAAAGGGGGTTTTGAGTAGAAATGCGTGGCTTTGTCTTGAGATGGTTTTGAAGGAAGAAGAAAGCTTGTGGGGAGCGATGAGAGTGGAAGGTAATGGTGAAAACAGAGAAGACGCAATTAACATTGAATTTGAAAGCATAATGTCTGGTGGAGGCTATCAAAGTTGAACTCCTTTGAATGTTAATCCTTTTCACGATGTGCCCACCAGCATAGCACAAGGCAGACCAGCGGATAAGGCTCGTCGCTACACTTCCAGATTCTTTACTTCAACTGCTTAAAAAAAATGTATATATATATATATATACCGCTTTGTAAATTTGTAGGAACAGATTATTTGGATGGAAAAATAAGTAAAAATAAATAGAAAAACCTGTAATAACACTATTAATATAAGTGAAAAAATTAAAAACAAATGTTTAATTTAATGATTTACTAAAATGGTCTTGAATTTATTTTGTTAATATAAATTTTGAAATAATTTAACTAAATATGTATATTTGTATTTAAATTATATATATATATATATATATATGAGTGTGTGTGTGTGTTTTTACAATAAATTAGAAAAAAAAATATTATAAAATTTTATATGTAAACAATAAAATTTCATTAGGAAGAATATTTAAATTAATTTTTTCTTCAGTAAAATTAGTTATGATTAAGCATATATTCATTACGTGCAGTCGTTTTAAATAAAAGGATTTTCTCATTTTATGTAAAAAAATAAAAATAAGGAGGTATTGGATAAGGCTCAACATACATATGATTAGTTATGATCGGTGGACGTTGATAAGAAGTTTATAGTTGGTGAATTAGTTTCACACAATTATTTTATTTTAAGTTTTTTTATTTGTTCTTTAAATTTTAAAGCTTGATGTCTATGATGGTTATAAACACTTAATTGATTATTGATTTATTTATATTTGATTTTAGTAGATTTTGATTCACTAGCTTATGTTCTTAGGTTTTATTTTTTACATTGAGAAGGTTTTCACATGTTAAATATATTGATTTTTTTTTTATTGTTGTTATTATTTTCTATTATTATTGTTCTTCACATATTCTTATAAGTTTTGGAGATTTATTTTTACTAACATTCTTTGGTACTTTTACTTGTTGTGTTATTATATTAAATGAATGGACCAATATACTCAATTTTAAATATGAAGTTTTTTTTAGTAATAGTATCATTTTACAAAAAATTGCTGCAATTAGCATTTATATCATTTTATTTTTCAATATAACACCATTCACTGTGCAAGATGGGAATTCAACCTCCCAACAACTAAATTCCAAGTTTTATTTTGTTGTGTCCAATTCCAGACTAAAATGTTTTTTAATCTTGTTTTGATTTTTATCTTAATAATTTTTTTCAAGTGGTTAATTATTTTGTACTTGTCCTTTGGTTCTTGAATTGAAGGTAGGATGTTCTTCTCCTTTTTTCTTATCTCAATCCATTTTTACCTTGAATTATTTACTTGCTCTTCTTTTTCTTTTGAAATAAATACAAAACAAATGCGTTTCTCCATGATTTTCCTTGCTTCCACCAATCATCTCTCAATTTTCATGGAGTTTTTTTTCTCCAACACTTCTTGAGTTCATCAAGATCATATCTACCTATTAAGGTTTACATTGGAAGGTCGTCGTGATTGTGAAAGAGCCCATTTTCATTTAAGTGAACATCATGCAAATGTTGTTACAAATTGACCAAACTATTGGAAAGCTTTCATATGCTCAGACAATACCAGAAAGATATAATTTAACATTGTACTACACAAACACATACATATATATACATACATATATATATGTATGTATGTATGTATACATGTATGTATGTATGTATATATATGTATGTGTGTGTGTGTGCGCGATTATTCTATGTTCTTGGAAATGTTTGTTTCTTTTGTTTGTCAAGAAGATCCAGTCAAGATCAAGTCACATCAAATGATCTCTTAGATAAAAAGCTAAATCTTCTTTCTTTAACAAAAATATAACACAAGCATATGTCAACTCTAACTTAGCTATCTGTCTAGTATCGTGTGCACTTTTAGTACAAAAGGCTATGCTAGCTAGAGAGATAAGTAGATAAGTACGGCTAGTTCTTCAGGATGTTGTGTAAAGAAGAAGAACATTTAAAGTTGTGTGGAGTGCATTTAATGCATCGTCCACTATCAAGCTTGTTAGAAGCAAAAAAGACTTCAAGTAAGATGAATCTCAATGACAAAAATATATTCTTCAAAGCTTGTTTAAAGTCATTTATCAGAGAAAACATGCAGAAGAAGATGTTGCACTATGCTAAAACACTACTCAAATTTTCTATGCCTCAAAAAGATTCATAAAGAATACTATGACAATTTATCTAGCAAACTAGGAGAGAATGAACAAATCTTATAATCATCAAAAGATGTAATCCCTCCCTAATAGGCAAAACCAATTATTTATTGATCATATTTTCACAAAAATGTCTTTTGTTAGCCAAAAGTGACTATTTAACAAAGAATACTTGTTTAGTCAAGAGTGGTTGTGTCCAAAGAATACTTAAACGGGGTCAGCCAATATCTAAAAAAATACTTAACAGGATCAGCCAAGAGTGATTATGATCCGAAAGAATGCTCAAGGGGATCAACAATGAGTGGTTACGATTTGAAAGAGTACTCAAGGAGTTAGCTAACAGTGGTTACAATCCCAAAAAAATATTTAAGGAATTAACCAAAAGTGACTATAATAGTAAAAAATACTCAAGAGGTTAGTTGGAGTGGCTATAATCTCAAGTAATACTCAAGAGGTTAGTCAGGAGTCACTATGATCCCAAATAATACCTGATTAACATTAGTCTGTCTAATGAAACTCAATCTGTTGATTGAGAGCTAGATATAGTTTGTTGTATTAAACGAAGTAATATAAAATATAGTGTATATTTTTTCTCTCTTTATCTCTTTTATTTTATATGTTTTTATAGTTAGTGTTAATTCAAGAGGGAGAACCATTCTTAGAGCTAAGTTTGAAAAAGAAAAGAACTTGTTTAAGTAATCTATTAAGAGTTTGGACTTGTGTATGATATATTTTATTAGACAAAATCTGAATCTAAATAAGAGTAATTAACAACAAATTGTTTATGATATAAAATTATCTTTTGAATGACTATTCTTAAACAATATTTACAAAATTTTGAAAGTAGATTTAAAACACAATTCAATTATTAGTTCTTATATTTTGTGTGTTTTCTACATTAAGTTTTAAACTACTTTACAAATCATATATATATAAATGAGAATCCATAAATAAATGATAATGTGAAAGATGTGAAACATTAGTGATATGGATGTTAGAGGGTTGGAAGGTTCTTCATCAACTAAAAAGGAGAGACAAAAGAGAAAACCTCTACGGGAGAAGATACATTCAAGGCCTAAAAATAAGCATTTATGGAGGTAAGAGATGATTAACATTCAATAAAGTAAGAAAATGCATAAGAAAATAAGAACAGGTAAAAGAATGAAAGCAAAAATGGATTAAAGGATAAAAGTGGAAAGAACAAGCCACTTTGAATCAAGAATTCCAAAGATAAATGTAAAAGAATTAACCACTTGAGAAAACTTCTTAAGATAAGAACCAACCAACGCAAGAGAAGAGACAACTCTAACTCTCACAAATTCTCACCAAAAGACTTCATTCAATTTCTAAATCATTCTTGACAAAAAAATTAGAGTTAACTTTGTTAATCAAAAGTTAACTCACTTAACTATGTTTAACACATCTTAATCCCTTGAAATTAAAAAATATAAATGATAGTTTTTTAAATTTAAAAAATGTAATTATTACAAAATGATGACTAGGATAACAAGCAGATGTAGGGCCTCCTAAAAGTTCTAAAGTTCAATAACTATGTCTTGAATACTGGAAGAATCAAATGATAACTTAAACTAACTCATCTCACATACTCATGTGTTACATATATTAGTTTAAGATTTTTAAAAAAACATTTCTTGTTACATTTAAGATAAAGGTTCTTTCAAGTTATTACCATCAAATATTTGTTTCCTTCAAGTTTCTCTTATTTTCTAAGAACTAAAAATACAATTTTCTAATTTCTTTCTCCAAAAACTTTAAGATTTCATCCCTCTTTTATTTCTTCATCTAAATCTTCATTTCTCATTTCTCATGTTTCTCTTATTTATTCATGCTTTTTATTTATTCTTGGTATCTCCTCTTCTTATTCTTCAAAGAGTTATTTCTCATATGAATTACTAACTTCAGAAAGTGGAGGAGGCTTCCTGATCATAGTTGCTTGCTCAAAGGAATAGGCAATCTCTATCAGCTTTGGCTCAGAGCCTCTCAAACCTCCAAAGCAAACTCCAAACGGCACACCCTTGTCATATCCTGCTGGAACAGATACTCCAGGATAACCTCCAATAGCCAATACAGAACTAAAGATTCCATAAGGTACTACAAGAGCATCAAGTTTATTTCCTATCATTAGTTTCTCGAACCCATCTTGTGACAATCTTGTCAAGTTTAATAATGCTTCTTTCAGCGTCCCAATTCCACTTGTATGCTGAGCTTGCAGCATGAGATCTTGTCCATAGTCCTGAACTTTCTCCTGCCATTTCCATACCAATATTAAGTTGCTATATTAGCAATCATAGTTTAATCAAAAGACAAAGTATAGAAACAGTTCTTTAGATATAGTTCATATCGGTGTTTCTTTTCAATTTGACTTTTACCCACATTTAATACAATTTATTATCACCAACAACACTTATATAATTAGAACAAATTTCAATCTTTTGAAATTTTATTTGATATATTATTTAAATGCACTTTTACCTTTAAATCTAAAACACAATTCTCTTTAAATAATTTGAAAGTAATTTATAAGAAACAACTCTTTATTATATGAAAACAATATTAAATGAGAGGTGATATTGTAACATTTATATAAAAAAAAATACTCAACAACTTAATCTACTGATATTTTCATCATATTATTTTATTTTTTAATTTAAACACTAATATATATTATTATATTATTAAAATGGGTTGTGGGTTTTCTTTTGTTTTAGTGTATGTTTAATATTATATCTATATTTCTTCGTTAAGTAGATGTAACATTCTCATGCACTAACCAGTTTTGGGTGTTTGTTGTTGAAGGCTATCACATCTTCCAAGCTTCTCACAGGGGAAGTAACCAAGTCTTTGAGGTATGCATTCAACGAATATTTGAATTCAAAGGCCACAGCAACACCTGCACTTCGACCGCTAGAAATTTCATCAATGTTTTCTATCTCCAAATTGTCAACCAAAACTGCTCCTCTTTCCCTGAATTTGTAAGAAGCACATGAGACTGAATAACAGCAATAAACTAATATTCTTGACAAGTAGTAATTTTCATTACCTTAATGTTTTTAGGTGTAGCTCAAAAGTTTCATGCAGAAAAGTATCATTTCCAAAATCATATAAATGTCTCACAACTCCTAGTCTCTTTCCTCGTAGTCCATCTTTCCTTAGAAATTTAGCATAGCCTCCTTTTGGGATATACTTCGATGCTTCGATTGTTGCCTTATCATTGGAGTCAATTCCTACAATAGTTTCAAGAACAAGAGCAGCATCTGCTACAGTCCTGCATATTGGTCTACACCAGCCCACAGAATGTTACACATTAATCTTATTCAAATCATTTAATTATGGTAGCGAAAGGGCATGCTATAAAGAAAATGATGACGTTGGGTGGGACATACCCAACCGTGTCTTGTCTCGGGCTCACTGGAACTACCCCTGCCCTGCTCGTGAGTCCTACTGTTGGTTTTATTCCCACTACTGAGTTAGAATCCGAAGGGCACAAAATAGACCCATCTGTCTCTGTGCCAAGCGACACTGCCACCAAATTGGCTGCTACTGATATTGCAGATCCACTGCTGGATCCACAGGGACCATCCATTGTGTATGGATTCTGCAGAAAAAAAAAACACAACTTTTGTATTAGTTAAAATTAGTTTTTTTATATAACTAATGTTAAAGTATGTTAAAATTTTCAAAGTGGTTGTAAATTTAAATGGGGTTGTCCATATATCTCTTAATCTCCAAAAAGATTAAATTGTTTGGTAAGGACACATGCATAACCTGTACAAAACTAAAAAATAAACTAAGCAAGTAATGGAAAACAAGAAAATGAAGCACCTTTCCATGTCCTCCCCGGGCACTCCAACCATTGGGTGCTGCAAAGGACCTGTAATGTGCCCACTCACTGAGAGTGGCCTTGCCTAGAATGATAGCCCCAGCTTTTCTTAACCTAGTGACTACACCTGCATCTCTAGGCACCACAGAGCCCAGAAGAGCAAAAGAACCTGCAGTGGTGTTCATCTTATCCTTGGTTGCAATGGTATCCTTAACCAAAATGGGTATTCCATGCAGTGGCGAAAGAGAGCCTGGTGCATTGGCCTTTCTCTCCTGGTCAGCTTTGTCAGCCTGTGCGAGAGCATCTGGGTTTAACTCCAACACTCCTCTCAGAACTGGGTTTTGGGTTTGTATCTGCTGGTGGTAGAACTCAACGAGTTGCTTAGAGGTTAACTGGTTTCTGCGGAAAGCAAGTTGGAGATCGTAAATAGTTGCTTCTTGGATTGAGAATCCCTGGGCCGTGCTTGTTGGTAGCGCAGAAGAGAAAGGGAGTAGAAGGATGAGAAAAAGGAGTTGAAAGCAAAAAGATAAGCCTCCGACCGTGTTGGAATCCATGAGAATAACTGAACAAGTGCACCGCATTGTCCAGATTCAAGAATGAATGATATTACCAAAAAGATACTGTGGCAGCACCACCTCTTATTTTCTTTGTTGGGTTTTGGATGAGAGCTTGGTTTTTGGAAGTCGAACAAGCTCTCATCCAGTGGTGGGGCCTCAACCTTCGCGTGCAGTTTCTTATAGTAGAATCTTTTGTCCATAATATCTGCATGCAAGACAAACACGTGTTAGAAAGCAAAACAGACACATGTTAGAAAGCAATAAGTAGAAATTTTTAACTAATAAAACATTGTGCTTTTTATTTCTCTCAATAAATCTATTTTTCTTTTAATTTCTAAAAGAAAACTTCTTTTTATATAGAAATTATATAAAAATTATAATTATTTGTAATTTTTCAAGTATTATTTTCTTAGTTTCCACAAGCAATTGTAATTATTAATTAATTAAAATTAAAAAATAATATAAAAATATTAAATTAAAATTTTGAAAAAATATTACAAAGAAAATAAAATAAAATATTTTATAGATGTTTTTAATTAGTTAATTATAATAAAAACTAAAAAATAAAAAATAAATTATTTTATTTTATATTTTTATAATATATTTAATTGTGTATAAAATTGGTGCTACATCTTAAATCAAAATTTAAATTTTATTTTTATCAAATATCAAATTTTATCTTTATCACATATCAAATTCTATATCTATAAAAAAATAAATTATATTTTATCAAAAATTAAAATTTATCTTTATTAAGAACCAAATTATATTTTTATTAAATTCTGACTATCAAAAAAAATCAATTTATATATTTATTGAAAATCAAAATTTATCTTTATCAAAATTTTATTTTATTTTTGCTATTAATTATTTAGATATTTTTTTAACAAACTAAAAATATAATTTTTAATTCAAATAAAACTTTTATAATTTATTGTAATTTTTTTCTTTAATTTCAATTTTAATATAAAAATACAGTTACAAAATTATTATAATTTATCTTGCCAAATTTAAATTTATTACAAAAATATAAAATAAAATAATTTATCATTTTTTCTATTATAATTAATTAGTTAAAAATACATATAAAATATTTCATTTTATTCACTTTCTATTATTTTTTAAAACTTTAATTCAATATTTTTATATAATTTTTTATTTTAATTTTTATCAACTAATCATCACAATTGCTACTAACTGTTACAAAAGAAAAAACAATACATAAAATATTCACAAATAATCACAATTGTTATCGGTACAATATAAAAAATTTTGAGAATTAAAAACTAAAAAAGTTTATTGAGAGGAAAAAAAAGTGTTAGTGAGTAAAAATAATTCCAATAAATACAACAAGAAATACTTAGTAGAGAGGCTAATACTTAAATACGGCATCAAAATCCTTGACAAGATCCACATTAAGTAGTGTTTTACTACTTATTTATAGAAAAAGATACTCAGCATGTGATTTGAGTTTATCTTACCTTTGTCATTATAATGGAAAAGTCTAAGACAAAAGTTAGAAAAAAGAAAATGTATTTTTTGGGATCATGCAGTGAGCACTTTATCTTACTAAATTTATCTTTAAAGTTTTTAATGGAACATGTGTATATAATAAAAAAAGGATCATGTTGAGCCCATTGAAGGAGACACAACCTATCTCAAGCCCATGTTTAAGTTAAAATAAGGACATGAATTTATTTGTTGTTGTCGGATATTTAAGTATAGGCAAAAAAACTTGAAAAGTTTAATTATCTTACTAAATTTATCTTTAAAGTTTTTAATGGAACATGTGTATATAATGAAGAAAGGATCATGTTGAGCCCATTGAAGGAGACACAACCTATCTCAAGCCCATGTTTAAGTTGAAATAAGGACATGAATTTATTTGTTGTTGTCGGATATTTAAGTATAGGCAAAAAAACTTGAAAAGTTTTCAAAAAGGTTATTTGGATGAAGTTGGCTAAAAGTTATATTCATCATTGTCAATATTTGGGCTTCAAAGGTTTATATGACGCATTTAAATGTATTAAACCCTTCAATCTCATTTCCTCTGCATTGCTCTTGAGTTTAACTCAATATGGCAAGTCTTGCTCGACTTATCAATCATTTGTGATTGTTGAGTCTTCTTCATCTTCTAATCTCATTCTATATGTTCTATTTTCTTCATTGTTTGGTGGAAATTATTGAAAATGATCCATTCTTTATAATCTCTTGATTAAATGTACATCATTTAGTCATAAGAGATTAAATCTAACTTTTTGTGTCATATCTAGAATTTTTGTAATATTTTCTTAAATATTATTTGAAGTATCAAATTAGTGGTATTCATATATTGAAATTGAATTTTGACGTGTTTAGTGAATTTTATTGTTATATTTCTTACATTTACTATTTTTTGACACCTCATGAGCAATTTTAACCATTTTGTCTACCAATTGAAGGATCATTCACGTGGACTTAACCCATACTCTCATATCCTATATGAACACCATATTAATACTAGCCCAACATCAAGTGTGTCTTATGTCTTCTAAATCTTTAATTAGACCACATCTTGTAAAATTTTTTATCTTATATTTTCGTTTCTTGAAAATGCATGTCTAATGACTTATACATATTGAATTTTAGATTTTAGGAACTATATTTAAATTTATCTATTATCTTTTATAAAAATTTCAACTTTATTTTTTCAATCTTTAAAGTTTTCGTATTAACTTCACATAAATGACTTGTGTTAATATTAAACTATATCTAATATCTATTTTCATGCTAAAACGAGTAGTTATATATAATGAAATATATTATCATTTGATATCATCAATTTTTCGGCACCTCATGAGCAATTTTAATCATTTTGTCTACCAATTAAAGGATCATTCACGTGAACTTGACCCATACCTCTCATATCCTTATTGAAAGATCATTCACGTGGACTTGACCCATACCTCTCATATCCTTGAGAGAACTTATATGAACACCATATTAATACTAGCCACAACATCAGGTGTGTCTTTAATTAAACCACATCTTATAAAATTTTTCCTCTTATATCTTCGTTTTTTGAAAATGCATGTCTAATAACTTATACATATTGAATTTTAGATTTTAAGAACTATATTTAAATCTCTCTATTATCTTTTATAAAAATTTCAACTTTATTTTTTCAATCTTTAAAGTTTTTGTATTAACTTCACATAAATGACTTGTGTTAATATTAAACTATATCTAATATCTATTTTCATACTAAACCTGAGTAGTTATATATAATGAAATATATTATCATTTGATATCATCAAAACTTCAATACAATAAATAAATTAAACTTATATGACTTCAATGTGAGAAATAAATTAGGTTTTTATCTTAGTATAAATTTTACTTATGCTTTAACATAACTCACTTAAAATTGAATTAAAAATAAAATATTTAAAGTGAAAAAATTTAAATAATTATAGATTTTTTTAACAACTAAACAATTATAGATTGTAGAAGTGACAATAATAGTGTTTATTGGAACGAGAAGAATAAATAAATAAAAATAAATTTATTTTATTTTATTGAAAAATAAAGATAAAGCAAATTAAGTTTCATAGTAAAGTTGTCTTTTATTTTTAATTTAAATTTAAAAATTTCTAATTCTCCTTTCAACTGTTTTTTCTTAAATAACCAATAGCCAATAGAGGGTTTAAAAAGCGAATAAATTTAAGTTTTATAACAAAGTCATCTTTTATCTTCAATAGAGGGCTGAAAAAGCCAGTAGATTTAACTTTCATTCATAACAAAGTTATCTTTTATCTTCAATTTAAATTTAAAAAACCAATAACCAATAGAGGGTTTGAAAAACGAATAGATATAAGTTTCATAACAAAGTTATCTTTTAACTTCAATTTAAATTTAGAATTTTCTCAGTCTCCTTAGAAGGTTTTCCCTTCAAAAATCAATAACAATATTTAAAAAATGGAATATATCTAAGTTTTATAAAAATATTATTTTTTATCTTCAATTTAAATTTAGAATTTTCTCATTCTCCTTCCAAGGTTTTCCCTCAAAAAATCAATAACAATATTTTTAAAAGGGAATATATCTAGGTTTTATAATAATATTATCTTTTATCTTCAATTTAAATTTAAAAATTTCTCATTCTCCTTCCCACCGTTCCCCTTAAAGACCAATAACCAATAAAAGATTTAAAAAGCCCTACAGATTTAAGTAGATAACAAAGTTGTCTTTTATCTTTAATTTAAATTAAAAATTTATTATCAAACCAATTACGCTTAATAATTAAAATATTTAAAATTATTTTACTTATGATGTCCTCTTCTCCAATATATACTGAACTCGCATGTGTGCTTCGTCCACGCCTTTTTACTCAGTTCCCTACTCTATACACATTCAAATCCATTCTGCTACTCTCTCCTCTTCCTTCTCTTTAGGTTACTCCACGTTAATTGATCATGGTCAGTGTCAGCAAACCCTAATAATATCTTCGATTTCGTAACTATTTAATCTCTCTATCGACTTTTAGGGTTTGGATTGAGTACACTTTTTGCTCTGCCATTCATCTCTCTTTCTTTACTTTCATATTTTTTTTTTTTTTAAATTTGAATAGTCGGGCAGAAAAGAAACCGTGCTAGACCTTGCGAAGTTCGTAGACAAAGGCGTTCAAGTCAAGCTTACTGGTGGTAGACAAGGTTAGTTTACTCAATTCCCTCTTTGATTTGGCTGATTTTTTTAAAGCGTTAGTGATTCATTCTCCGGTTGTTTAAAATGAGCGAAAATTTCATTCGGTTTTAAATTACGAGTATTCAATTGAGAGTTGTTTTTCATGATTAAGATGCAAGAAAACTTTTTTACATGTATATTTTTTTTACATTTTATTTTGTTGGATTGCAGTGACAGGGACTCTAAAAGGGTATGATCAGTTACTTAACCTTGTCCTAGATGAAGCTGTGGAGTTTTTAAGAGGTAACTAAATACTGGCAGGTTCTTGTTTTCCTTTTCTATTATTACCTATTTAGCGACATATTATGTTTGTGAGTTCGTACATGAACAAAATTTCCAGCCATTTCAGCGAATATTGGAGCAACCTGTTAGTAATTGTTGACTTGTTGTAGAGTTGCTTGATTAGTATGTCTTTACAAAATCACTATTTTGGTCTTTAGCAAATCATCGAGAACTGTATAAAGAGGCTTTTGCTGAAAGATTGAATTAGTAATGACCAAGGTTTTTAGGGAGAAAATTTAGTTTTCTCAGTTCATATGCTTGTGTGACTCTACTATCAGCATTATGATTTAGTTTTCTTAAAAGTTATCTGTCTTCTCATTTCTGGTTTCTAAAAGAAGACTGTGTTTGTCCCTTGTCCTTCAGATCCTGATGATCCTCTCAAAACTACTGATCAGACCAGACAACTTGGCCTAATTGTAAGTTTTCTTCCGCAACGTCAAATGAGTGTCAAAATTGGAATTCCTGGCTCACAGTAGCTTGCTAATAAACCATGTTGAAAATTTACACAACATGCTTGAATGTGTAAACAAATTTATATGAAACCTGCTGATTTTTCTTCCTCAACTGAAAACTGTTAGATAGAATAGAGAAAAGAGGAAGATAATGTGTTATAGATATAAACTATATCAAATTAAAGTAATGAGAGCTTATAAAAAGTTACCAAATGAACATGTGAAAATGATAGATCAGTATTTGTGCGTTTTACATTTAATCTAATCCATTTTTTGGCTAAGTTTCATATTTTGGAGAAAAACTAAAAGAACAAACCAATGCTTTGCCAGTTGATTATTCATAATGAAATGTGGGTTAGGTATGTTAATTATTCACAGCTAAATCTCCATCTTTTCTTTTCCACTGCAACATTGTGCTGATGCCAGTGTGTTAACCTAACTCTTATTTCATGAGATACTTTCGGCCTAGCTATTGTGAATGCCATGCTTTTTGAAATTTTGCATCTGAGTTTTGTAGGGCAGTTTAAAAATCAAGTTAACATGACATTTATCTTGTATCTGTAAGAAATTTAATTAATTGATTTGAATTACAGTCCAAGAGCGTAGGAGAGATCAATTATATCTTTGCAAAACATAAGCAACATTTTTCATTTTCTAACTAATATGTATTTGCCGTTGTCTTCTCCCTCGATCCCCTAGTAGGTTCTGATTAGAAACTAAACAATATGGTGAAGTCTAATAAGAGCATCTCATCTAACTGCATTGGCAGAGGATGAGGAAAAGAAATTAAAATCCTTTCTAACTGTAATTTTCTATTAAGAAAGTAGGTGTTATATAGGAAAGCAATTGACATATTTTTTTGTCATTATAATTGTTTATTGAGAGTGAAAAGCTGTACTTTACTCTATAATCAGTTTTTTTTTTCTTTCTTAAGATGTATATGCTCATTATTTAGATTCTATAAATTTTGGAATGTGCAATGTCTCGAGTAGAATTTCTTGTCATAGGTCCTTAACACATGTTCAGTAGAAGAGGGAAATATGATGGGCATAGTCAGAGAGTTAAAAGAAGACCTTTGGTTAAACAGAGAGAGTAAAAAAAGGGACATTTGGTTAAACAGAAAGAAAAAAAAGTCCTAACTGAATGGTGAATTTTAAAACGAGGGAACTTAGGGAGGGAGGACAAAAATATTGGTGAAGGCCTGGGTGGGAGGGTTGCACAAGTGTCAGTCATATTTTCTTTTCATTTCTTGAGTATTGTGTTATCAGAGGAGCTTTGCTCACTGATTTCTCAGTTGATAGTATTCATTACATTTTAATTTCTATCAACTTATCCCAACCTGAAAGCATTTCCTGCAAGGAAAAGGAAAGTTGAAAATTCACATGACTATTAGCACTTCTACAGTTCCACTAGTGTTTTTGAATTTTCCTGTCAAATTCTTTAAACATTTTGAATTATTCTGGCTTAACAATAGACATTTCATTTAAATGCAGGTTTGTAGAGGAACTGCGGTCATGCTTGTGTCCCCAACTGATGGTACAGATGAGATCGCCAACCCCTTTATACAGCCGGATGGCGCCTAAGTTTCAAAAATTTATTCTCTAAATTTCTGTGCTAGCTGATCAGTACGTCATTGCTTTACTACGAGGCATTAATGTGGAGATTCTGGTTAACATTTTGTCTAATTTGTTAGATTGGATATTTTTTGTATGCTTTGAATTATAGAATACCATACATTGCTTAAGGAGTTTATATTTATCATTGCTCACAAGTTGCAAGTGCACTTAAGTTATAAGCTTATGCAAACTTGGGCACATTGGAAGTTCTTCTTCATGGAACTTTTCATAACATAACACTTGCCTTCATCTTCATTCTTGTTAATCAATCTTACCACATTAATGCTATACAGCACTATCTTACCTATTGTGAACCTGGCTACCGTAGTTTTATTTGCACACGCAAGCTCGTTTCGGTTCTTAAAGTTTCAAATGCGAGACTTTTGTGATTAATTTGTATCTTTAAAGAAAAATGGTTAAACGAGTTGAAAATAATAAATTCATCAGTAATTTATAACGTTATTCTAAGTTTTTCTTGTATATTTAAAATTAAAGTAGTTGAGAGAAACTTTTGGAATGAATCCTTATATTCCCAAACTAGATTAAAATTGTGATTTATTTTCAAATAATTAAAAGGTTAGTTTTAAAAAATTAATGAATGCATTATTATTAAACTATAAAAGGGGTTTTATGAAAAAGGACAAACCAATATTTTGAAAAGGATCTTTTAACAAGGACCAATGGAGTATTTCTTCAAAATAAAAGGGGGAAATAATTAAAGGATATTTGAATCTGGTGAGGAGAAATTATTTCATATTTTCATTCCTACCTCAAGACATGATCCATGGCATGATTTAAGCTGAAAAAACTTTCATGTTAGTACTATTTTGTTATAACAGTTAAGCGAACACTAATTTTAAGGGACAAGATTGTGTGTTGTGACCCTTATAATAATTTGCGTGGTTATTAAATTAGCTGTTGCTAAGAGAATAATTAAGAAGACTTTTGCTTGCAATACAAACAGATATTGCAATTAACCTGTTTATCCCTACACTAAAAGTGTTTCGATGAGTGTAAGAAGAAAAATTATCATTTCACATAGACTTTTTCTTCTAACTATTATCTCCCGTGTAAGAACAAGACGGTGAAAAATAGAACAAAAATCATGTACGGAAAATATGCTAAAAAAATGGAACGAAACCTTACTTTTTTTGTTTAGATAAATAGGAAAGAGTGAAAATGTAAATATATAAAAATTAATAAATAAGTTTAATTCAACCAAAATAGAATTAAATTCTTTACTGTATATTTTTTCTAATATTTTTTATTTTAATATTATAATTTAACATTTTTCTCCCTTAATTCTTGCACTGTTGGACAAAGAATATTTTAAATGAATTTCACATGAAATCGTTTGCTTCCTTCCATCAACCAAAATATTATGTACTGTTAATAGCTTGTAAACAAAATCTGGAACATAATGGAAAATAGCAAAATTCATCATGGTGAGTTAGTGGTTTAACCTCTCATTCTAGGATCAGAAAATTAAGCGCCACTTGAGAATTAGATTCTACCACCAGGCCTATGAAGCCAGGCTCATAAGCCAATTTAAGTTCTTTTACAATGCCATCAGCTCAGATATTTCAACATCATTCCACCGAATAGCGTGATAGTGTGTAGAGATAGAAAATTTAAAGAGTAATTATCTTTCCAAAGAATTTGAAATGATTTATAAATAAAAATGATGTTTGAGTAAGAATAAGAGATTGAAATTCTAAAATTTTATGAAAATAATTAAATTAGAAAGTTAGAAAATTTTAACTTTTATGCGTAAAAATTTGAAATTTTTTATATTTTTAATTTTTTTTTCTATTGTCATTTTAATTTAATTTTGACTGTGCCATTGTTGGGTTTATTAAAACTAGGATATTGTTAATTTGTGGAACTTTAAGTATCATAATCTTAACATTAGCTTTTGATAAATATTGGAGAATGTTTCAGGCTAAATCGATTATGTTTATGTTTCAACTAAATCAGGATTATTAGTTATTTTCTAACTAAGGCTAGTTAAGGTTTTCTTGGTGAACATTACCGATGTTTTCAGATTGATATCGAATACTTTTTCTTTCATTTATGCAATTAAGGTTATTTTTCACTTTAAGTTAGCTTGAATATTTTTCAATCAATATAAGTTAAATTTATTTTCTGTATAGCATAGGTCTTGATTAACATTAGTTAGGATTTTCTTATCCAATGTTAAAATGATTACTTTTCAATTGAAGTTGATTAGAGAATTTTTTATTGACATTAATAGGATTTAGCTTTTTGTTTACATGGCTATGATTTATTTTTGTTATAAATCATCGTTATTTCTCATGCTATATTAGTTCATGTTTTCTTAGTTAATGTCAATGTTATTCTTTTGATAAATGTGAACTAAATTCGACTTAAGTTTGTTAGTGATTTTTTTTTCAAATCTATCGTAATTAAATTTTTTATCAACAATATTAATATTATTTTTTTTGTCAATAATTCGTTACGATTTTCTTTCTAAAGATTTTTTTTTAGCCAAAGTTAAATCTACATTAAAGATCTCTTGATATATAAGTTAAACATTAATAATCCTGATAAAAACATATATTAACTATGACACTACTATTTGCCCAATATGATAAGCATTCTACCACATTTTAGTCCAAAAGGCTTTGTTATCATATTTTAGTGTAAAAGACTTTGTTATTTATGGAAATAAGTATTATTTTAGATGAATAAGAAAAGAAAAAAATAATATTGCTTGAAGCATATTCTAAGATTTTTAATGATCTTAAGAGATAATAGCAGATATGAAGACATTACAATAAGTTCATAAGAAATTACAATAGTTATATTCTTTAACTCCTTATATAAAGACACGTTATGAAGAGAGAAGCAGGAAGTAACAAAATTATTTGCAAGAACCAAATTGCTATCAAATTTTTCCATGGCCAAGAGAAATTTTAGAAGAACATTATTTTTGTTTAGTAGCAACTACGATAGAGAGAGAGAGAAAGAATAAAACTTGTATTCTTTTTTATCACATCTCTAAACAATCTTTTGTCTTAACCAATAGTAATGTTGTTTAAAGAATACTTAGTATTAGTCATGAGTGGTTGCGATTTAAAAAATACTTATGTTTTCATATGAGAGTCAAAGAATACTTGAGTTTTAACTGGGAGTGATTGGATTTAAAGAATATTCAATATTAACTAAGAATGGTTGGATTAAAAGAATACTCAATATTAGCCAGTAATAATTAGATTTAAATAATAATCCCTTTGCACTTCACAATAATATTCTACCTAGTGAAACTTGACTAGCTAGTAACATAGTGTGAGTAAGAATATTGATTAATCATTCTTCCCTTAATTTATTAGATTACGTATTTTTTTTACTTGTGTTGATCAAAGAAGGGAAAGTATTTTCACAAGAAAAATTCAAAAACTTATTGACAGATAGTTTGTGAAACAAATCATCTGATGATTATCAAGTATCTGACATACTTTATAATAATTTTTAAAATATCCTTTAAACTTTCCTTCTTATATTTTTCTTATTTTCTACGATATTATTCTTGTTATGTGCAATCTTTATCAATTTTTATTTTTTAAATTAATTGTATTGAGTATTTAATTGGACTTTTTTGTTCAAAAGAGTTTAAAAGAGGGTTAATATTTTTAAGAAAATATTCCTCCCTTGGTTTAACTTAATCTCAATTTCTCTTTCAACAAATTGAAAATAACGAAACCACCATATTTACCACTCTTTTTTCCATCAATATCTGTTTATACTAGAGCATGATAAATGATTTTACATTCTTCATGGTTCAAGATTTATAGTTTTTTTCCTTTGACTATGTAGAATCTATGTGTTTAGTATTTTCTTGACTTCTTTTGATATTTCCTAGCTTTAGAAACAACAAAAAATAAAATAGATATTAAAATATAAATAAGTTTTAATCTATAAATCATTAGTAACTTACTTAGATGAGAATTATATTTTATTATTTTAAAGTTTGTTTTCATATTCGTGTCTACACTTATATAACATTAAATTCACAATAAAATAAAAATAAAACAAATAAAATGAATATAAATTTAGAAATAATTTTAAATTTCAATTAAATGAGCAAATTAAATATCTTTTAAATAAATATAACAATATTATACCAATAATATTGTTATGTGTCTCTTTGTTTAAACCAAAAATAAACTATTTTGTATCAAACATTTATCACAAGATCAATTCTTTTTACTTAAGAGCGTAACAATTTAAACCACACAATCACACAATTTGATTATGACTTGCAGTTCAAACGGTACGATTTGATTATGACTTGACTCACCTGACCTCTATCACATGATAATTAATGTCCCTATAACATAAAATAATGTTAAGATTAAGATAAAAATGATATTCATGAGCAATATTCAAGTTTAACAAAACAAAAATATAGAATTCTTTTGCTAAAATAAATTAAGCATTTTCATTTTCAATTTATACATTGGCTATTTGAAGTTTTAAATCTACATCATTTAATGAAAATATATCTTGAACTCATATTTCCCGGAACAGTGACCTTTTAAAGTTTAGATTCAATTAGTGAAACTTCGAGTGATATCAAATTTTTGGGTGGGAAGAAAAATCTTTTTATAATTTTTCAAATCAAAATTTCTAGTTGTAAAAATTTTAAGATTAAAAATTATAAAGGAAACTTATTTCCATTGATATTGGACAAAAAGAAATATTTAGGTATATATATATATATATATGAGGACAAATTATAAATAATAATACATTATAAACTGAGAACATTACTTTAAACAATTTAGAAAGCTAAAATTTTAGAAAATTAATATGATATAATGATTTTTAATGTCATTTAAATGACTGGTCACAATTTTCCATGATATAAAAGATATAAAAAAAATTATCGAGTTTCGTAAAATAAATCATGAAGAGAAGTCTTTTTCATAATGAAAAAACATGATTCTCATAAAATATAAAAATTATGATTCATACATTAATTTTGTTCGTTGTGAAAATACACTACAAAAAAATTGAAATTACATACGGGCAAAATTCGTATGTAATAGCCAAAAATCCATATGTAATCATTTTACATACAGATGAAAATCCGTATGTAATATGCTCGTGGGTAATTATATACGGATTTATTCCGTATGTAATTTACCGACAGAATATTACATACGGATTTATTCTGTATGTAACGAATATTGTTTAAAAAAATTATTTACATTTTTTTTCTTTTCAATTTTATTACTACCTTTATATTTTATTTTTACTTTTAGTATATTTGTTTTTCAGAATTATTTTTATTATTGTTTTAGTTAGTTTTATTAACATTATTATTATTATTAACAATGTGCACCAAGTGAAATTCGAACCCAAGTTCCACATGCACCAACAGAACTGAACTTACCACTAAACCAGAGCAACACTATTATCATAATATGATTATTAGCATTCTTATTACAATTATTGTTGTTGTTATTATTATTATTATTGTAATTATAATTTCTATAATTAATAATAATACTAATATTAACATTATTAATAATATTTATAATATTATTAATAATAATAATGATAATATTACTAATAATAAAATTAATAATAACTACAATAATATTTTGTTAATAATATTATTAATAATAACAACAATTTTATTTAAATATAAATAATATTAATAATAT
>Ga0099824_1002714_pt1 | contig 25949 bp, 9 predicted proteins | sample SiratrowhiteBW_FD_76837 | JGI IMG/M metagenome (GOLD analysis project Ga0099824, IMG submission 76837) | Root nodule microbial communities of legume samples collected from California, USA - Siratro white BW | ecosystem: Host-associated > Plants > Roots > Nodule | place: USA: California...
AATATATATAAAAAAAAAATTTTAAACATATATTTTAAAAAAAATATATATAAAATTATGAATATAATATATATATATATATATATATATATATATATATATATATATATATATATATATATATTACAAGATAGCTTTCGGCATTGCTAGTTATATGCTAACACGTTAAACAAATTGTGGCTATATGTAGATCTCGATCACTCCTCATCATCACTTATCTTAAAAATTGTGTCATCCTTCTGACAAAAAATAATATTTTATATGCTTTAACTTCCCTTTGAGAGAAAAACAATATTTTGTGTTGCAGTCACCTAATTCAGACCTTCTTCGACTCTCATGTATTTAATTCTTATTACTAGTAAAGTTAAGATATCAATTGTTATTGATCAAATATTTAGACAACGTACATCCTAAGTGACGAAGACACATGTATTTTCTTTTTTAAAAGGAATGTGTCTTGATCTTAGTCATCTTAATCAATACTTCAACAATATCATATCATAAACATATATCTCTACTCATGTATCAATTCACTTTTCAATATCGATTTCAAAAATATAAAAGAATTACATGCATTACATTACAAAAGAATTAAAAATCAAAACAGAAAACTAAAAAAATATATATAGGTTGAGCGAAATTTTTTTAGCTTGAGCGAGAATCTCCATTGCTTAAGCGAAAATTCTCTCACTAGTGAAAATAGTCCAGAGAGCATCCCAATTCCAATGCTATTTTCGCTTTAGCAAAAATATCCTCACTTGGGCAAAAATCTTATATCGCTTGGGTGGCGAAAAGCTTCTCACTGGAGTAAAAATGGTCCATAGAGCACCCTAATTCTAGTGTTATTTTCACTTGAGCGAAAATAGTACAATGAGCACGTCTAAATCTAGCTTGAGCGAAATATATATAAAAACCAAACGCATTTATGATTTTTTAACCTAGTTCACTATTTCAACATCGCCAATCATGCTTAAATAACTTTCTTCACATAACAACATCTCTACATATGAAATCACCTTTTTACCCGTAAATTTCGCAACTTATCCAATTTCATTCAATTCACAAAAATTCATCTTCAATGCTTCACAATACAATACAAGTTCAACTTTCAATTTTTAACAAACTAAACACCTAGCATCAGCAAATCCCACTGCCACCAAGACAAGCTAATCTCATATTCAGTTAAAATAAGTTAGTTTCTCCTATTAGTCAAATAAATACCATAAAAATCATGCAACCATCAACCTAAATTAATTACTATATAAATCTTATCTATTTTCAGATTTTAACATTAACCACCAACCAAACATAACTCTACAAACACGTAACAATTCAGGTTTTTAACATTTAATTGAGGTTGTGCATCATAATTAATCAAACAATCAATTTCAATCTTACCAAGAATCAAAGGCATAACCTAAATTCTCTATTGACAAAATGCTCAAAGTCCAACTTCTCTTACCTGATTTGAGCATACACTCTTCCAAAAGAGCTTGAAAAACCTAAGAATAGGAGCACCCTAACCTGTACCACAAAGTATCTGATCAATTATTAAACTACACTACAAGGATGGATGTGGAACCAGAGACTCTCTTTGAAGTCTCTGAAGGCACATACATGAGCTATAGAATCCTATTGAACAAATTTGAAACTGACTCATAAGAGAAAATGATAAAATTTAACTTACTCAAACAGAGTTTTTGATCGGACAGTATTGCTCAGATTGCAGCCACAAGTCCAGTGGTGGACTACGATAATTGATCTGATGAAGGATGAAAGCAGAGAGAAAAAAGGAACAAAAGTTTAGAGACATGGTGAGTTTGTGAAAGTGAGACTTGACTGTTAACTTTTTCTATAAATAAACATTTTCAGTTGTTTATTAATAAAATAGAAAACAAAAAAAGCATAACTAATTATTACAGGTCATAGTAACTACCAATATAAATATTATCAAAAGATTATAAGAAAAAAATGTATATTTTATCATATCCAGAAAAATTCTAATATCATATATTTAAGAATTGACTTTTTGAAATCTGAGTATCTTTTACAGTTATCTTCTTTTATTCATATAAATTGTTGGAGACAGAAAACTATACAAAAACTATTGAAGCCTAAATAAAAAAACAAATTGTTATAGCCTTTAATTCTTATAAGAACAATATATATATATATATATATATATATTTGAATGAATTATATGTAATGTAAGTAAGTGATGAAAAAGTGAAACTTCCTAAAAAATAAAATAATATTTATAGAATGAAATAATATTTATAGAGTTATCTAAACTTAGGTTGGATAATTAATTATATAATCTAGAATCAAAATAACAAACTTTGTTGCTCTTGTGGTAACTAAGTTATAAAGAATATACAGGTTCACGATGCAGGTATGTTAGATTGGTTACACCTGCGTACTCGTGTGTAAATGTAATATATATTATTAGATTACTTTTATTTATGTGTTTTTGGTCATCAAGCTAATTGAAAGTCCGGAATGAAATAAGTATCTAATATCATATTGTCATAAGAGTAACTTATGAAAGAAAATAAATGTTACTCTTATAAAAGAAAATAATTTAGATATATTGTGGTGAAAATTAAATTACAATATCAAGATAATTTTGAAATATAATATTAATTAAAAATAATGAAAGAAATAATAGAATTTACAAGAAAGTATAATCCTTTAAGATAAAAATTTATATAAGAAGCAAATGAAACACAAAATTCCATGTAATGATTTATCAAGAGATAAGATTTGGCACTATAAGACTATCCATTCTAGTATGCCATCTTGTTAATCTTGTTGTTAGTCCTGTTATCTAAATTGATTCTTGATGATCTGTTTGAAATGACTTTGAGGTCTCTTATGTTTTTTTAGTATCTCTTAGTTTACATTTGTTTTGTCAACTTTATTATTTCTCCTTTCATTTATTCCAGTAGATAATTTGCTACAATTATTTTTTTTCCATACCACTTTTACAACATGATCTGCTTAATTCTGGAAATTTCTCTAGATCAATTCTTAAGTATTCAAGCTTTTTTTATATAAGGATTGCTCATGTTGTAGGACGACCATTTCTTCGTTGAAATCCAAAGAGGATATATAAGACTTTTATATGAAATTTTCTTAGTTCTATTTTGTTTTTTTTTTTTTTTAAAGAATTTGATTGTATTTCCGAACTCATGACCTTCTCACGGAGTTTAGGAACATATAACTTGTTTTTCTTATTTTTAAAATTTTCTTTAAAAAATTCTAGTTAAAATTTCCTCCACCAAAATACTTTTAATTGTACATAAAGAGTTTGAAAAATGAGAAGATTAATATTGATAGTATTTAAGAGCATAATAACATAACCAACTTAGCAAAAGCTAATATTTTTCAAAGAGAGTTAGTACTTTAAAGTTTCGTAAGTCCTGACTACCTTTGGAAGAATTATTAATTTTAATAGTTATATCGAATAAAATCATTTATTAGAAATAAAATTACTTTATAATGTATAAATAAAAACAATATTGACATTATAAATTAATTTTTTAAAGTTAAGTTAAATTTAAAATCCATTTTCTAATTTTTTATAAAAAAGAATTTAATTGAATGAAAGTGTAAAAAAAATGCTTTACCCTTACCGAAAACAAGGACAAAAGTCTACTTTCTAATACTATTCTTAATAATGATAAATTATATAATAATGAGTATTAAAATTGATATGAATATAAACTTGGAATTGGCTTCTAACAAAATTTGATACGAAGATTCTTGGTAATCAAACTAATTATAAAAAGATGGTCAAAAGACATAAAAAAAATATTTTCAGCAAAGGTGTTAGTTTCACTCAACTGTTAGATATTACCTTAAAAAATTTTAATTTAAAATAGTATATAATATCAAAATTCTTCTTTATCTGATTTCAGGAATTATTTAAGCAAAGAAAGCATCCAAAATTAAGAATTAACACAAAAAATTATTTTCTTTATATTATCATTTGGGATCCATCCCTAACATGAGGAAGTTAAATGTACTAATATTTTGTTCCTCCTCTTCAATTTTCCCCTTCAATTTAGGTTTGCCATAACTCTTTTGTAAAGAACTCTAGAATTCTTTTGATAATTCTCCAATATCTTCTAAAAGGATAAACTTATATAAGGTTTTAGAAGTATATCAAGAGTTTGAATTTCTCACATTTGCGGCTAGAGTTTTAGAATAGGTTGAAGTATTTCTTTATTTAATTTTCTACTTTTCTAAATAATTAAATCCTACACACTTAATAAATATAATTAATTTGTACTATTATTTGAAAATTAATTTGAATATTTTCTTCAAACAATTGTATTTAATTAATTACTTTTATAATTCTCAAAATTTTCTCCTTCATATTATTTAATAAATTAAAACGAAAAAAAAAAACACTAATTCAGAATTCAGTTCCCATAAACCAAATTTTAGACTAATTTTCTAGTGCACATCAACTAATCCAAAATCAGTGGCAACCAAATTTTGACCTAAATAAAAAAAAATCATGCTAAATATAGTGGACAGTATGCCATATGAGAAAAGAAAAAACAATCCTTTATATCCGAAAAATTTTCTAATTATGATGATAAATGAGTGATAGTAACGGCTAGTTCTTGTGGAGACACGTTTGATGGTGACTGATTTTGACACTAGCTGTATTTTATTGAATACTTTTTTCATGATAAATCCAAAAATATCTCTGATTTCACGACCTAGTTACTTACTCATTCCAGAGGGTTTTCACCCGTGTGATACTATTCAAAAAAGAAAAGGTAAATGATCTTTTCGGATCTGAATAATAATTTGAAAGCATTCTTTTGAGAGCAATATAATTGTTAGAAAAAAATGTTTTTTATAATTGTAAAGAAAAAAGAAAAGATAGAATAATGAATGCCAATTAATTGTATAATTTTATAAGATTGTCAAAATATCATCGTTGTTTAAAAAAAAGTAAGAAAAAAAATTAAATTGAATGAAAGATGATTTTGAATAGTAAAATAAAAGTGGTTGCAAGTTCCCAGCCTTCAAAGGGGGCTTGAGCAAGGAAATACTTTTGGATAATGTTGGTGGCTAGGATATAAAAGTAAAAAAGAAAAAATAGAATAATTATTTTATCTTGAAGTAATTAATTCTTTGGTGAATTTTTTTATTAATACATGCATGCTAATTTATATTTTTTTTCATTTAATAAAAATAACATCATATTAACTGTACGCAGAATATTTGATAATAATTATAATCGTGCTTTTAAACAGTAAGAAAAATGCTTAAAGATAATCATAATTAAAAAGTAAGTTATGTGTTATTTCTTATTATGTTTATGATTTCAATATTTTCCTCTTTAAACCAATATTAACAACGATAATTTAAAAAATAATAAACACTAATCAACATATAAAATCGTGCTACCGAGACCGTAAAATCAACTAACACGTCAATGACGAATTCAAGACTCTAAGTTAAATAAAAAACAATTAAAAATAAGAATTAATAACAATTATTATCGTACTAAGAAAAATAAAATATAAGATCAAATAAATCAAACATAAAAAAGTATGTCTTGTACTAGAAAGGGAATAAAACGTAAGAAAAGAGGGTAAACCAACTTAAAAATTAGAGACAAAGAGATCAAATTATAACAATAGAGGGACAAAAGATAACAACACTAAATACATAATTATATTTTTGAAAGTCGTGTATTTGGACCCCTCATTTCTAAATATACGTAATTTATTTAATTTAACTGGTAAGAGTACTCCATTGTGTTAAATATTGAAAGAAAAAGATTTTTTGAAATCGACGAGATCACATGATATATATACTTTTATATAATGGAGATATATATAATTTTTTAAATTGTTTCTGGTGTTATTAATACCTTTTTCCTAAAATTAAATAATCTTATCATGCAATAAAATACAGAACTGTATAATTTCTATGTAATGATAATGGCATGATTCTCAATTAAAAATAATTAATTTTCACCTATAAATATATTTATCTTTAATATTTTTAAATTATATTATATATATATATATATATATATAAATAGGGAAATACATGCTTCTGGTGTTTATCCTAATAAATATATAATATAAAGAATTGAGCCGCAACATAACTTTTTAATTCTACAAGAAAGTCTGTTCCATGTCATTGTCAATATTAAATAAATATTTATTTATTCCCTTATTCCAATTTTTTTACCCTATTAACTATTACGTAGTCAACCTATTTTATTCACGAAAACAACTAAATGTATAATTTTTTAAAATTATTTATATTGTATAATTTATATTCCAATTTTTGTATTGATACGACACAATTTGAGACAGGTGATATCTGTGCCAACACATTTTCTCTCATTTTTTTTTTACATCAAACTTCTGTTCTTTTTACTCTCCTTAAATGTATGTATCAATATGGAATGAATATTTCACCCTTCTCTAAAATACTCATGATCTAGATAAATAAAGCTGCATAATTTTTCTCAAAAAAAAAAATTAAGGAGAGATATATGCGATTCTCCATTTGTTTATTCTGGTAGCCTGCAACCAGATGGTTTGGCAAACCGTAGCAAATAAACACAAGAATTAATGCAGATGGTGCATTAGCTAAAGGTGACATATTGAAGCAGGTTTTAGTTGTGATCACTCGGCCCATAACAATTAATTACATTGCAAATAGAAAAGAAGAAAAGAACAGACCCCATTAATCCACTTTAGTATAATTAAACACGCACCAAAGTATGGACAAGGACGGTAATTAAGGAGCTGGCACATAGAGTGGGTAACCCAATTGAATATAGTATTGGAGAAAGAAGAATCTAAAGTGGACAAGATTGTTGAAGGGTGAGCCCAAGGTTGTGATGGGATGATGAGGGAGTGAACAACTTGGAAGGAGTGAAGATGGTAAGTGGGGGTGTATCTGAATCAAGTTAGCAGTTGAAACCCTAACATAGATAATAATGGTAAAGGTGAGTGGGAAGAGAGGATGAAGAATGCAGGCAGAGGGTGTCAATTCCGGCCCCAACTTGAAAAGGGTTATTGAGGACGCAAACGCACCACATAGATATATACATGCTCCAATCCTAAACGCCACACCAATCCTCTAAAAGGTTATGTTTCGTTTTCCAAATCTCAGCTATTATTCTGTTTCCTTCTGTGGAAGGAGGACCCGGTCAGAGAGGTTTTAAGTTTTCGGTTCATTTGGTACCTAGGATTATGATGGATAACTGTTCTTTCTCTCTCACTCTCTCTCTCTGACAGATCTTAAACACCCACCAATCTCTTCCCTCATTTATTACTTATAAGCGCCCCCACAACACATATACCTTAATTCCCTTGTGCTGCTACCACCACTCTATCTATATATACCTACAACCATCTTCACTCTCACAATGTATCTCACTTCCCTACTTCTTTCTCTTAACATCCTACCCCCTTCCCCTCTTTCTTCTGATTTACTCTCACCTTCTTCCTTTTTATCCTAGTGTTTCTTTTTGTTTTCCCTTTTTTTTCCCTAATATTTGCTGGCCATACATACATAGTACTTTGCTGATAGACATGTTTCTTTCTGATATAGGGACTTGGAAGTGATACCATGGCCAAATCACTGCCAAGTGATCAGTCTTCTTTTTTTATTTGTGTTGTTTTAGGTATAGAGATGGATGGGGTTGAGCCTATTGTGTTTTTTCATTTGTTTCTGGTTTTGTTGGATTGGATTTAGAGGTATAGGACTAGGGTTAGGGCTGCTTCCTCCTTTTGTTTTTGATTTTGCCTTTTCCTTGTATTTTGCATGGGTGCTACTACACTAATGATGATAATCACAAAGTTGAAGAAAACAGTCGCTGATTGCTGATGGAGCATCATCAAGATTCACAAGCTTCGAGGGGTTTTGTTTGGGGTGGTCCCTAATTGCTCCCAAATAAACTTGCCCTTTGATATGGGAATCTTGATGATGCTGCAGCAGCAATAAACGGCTAAAACTACCAGGTTATTCAGAAGGATTTTTCATTCATTCACATTGATACTATACCAGCTCGGATATAAAGAGGTGAAGCCAACAGCTATTGTAACTAGTTACAAAATAAAATGGATTATCAATGACTAACTAATTAAACCCCTTTTCAAATTGCTTTCATTCTGTATTTCAATTCGGTAATAGATGGTAAATTAAGTTAAACATGGAAATTATAAATTAACTTAAATATTGATGAAGATAATAAAGCCAATGGCCTGTGTCCTATCTGGTAAGTGGTAATGTACTATAATCCCTGATCTTGAGCCATTTTGAGGTTTAATTTACAGTAATGATGAAGTTGGGGTCCTTTCACTATCCTTCTGGCATATGTACTGCAAAACAACTTCCTGTAAAGCTCAGCAGGTATGTCTGTACCATGATGGAACTCTTTGTACTATCACGAATCATTGAATGCTTTTACTTCATGGATATTTGGGGTAACATTATTTCCCTCTCCTCTTTTCCTGTTCCCATGTTATCTATATTTCAATCTTCAATTTATCCTTGAGTCAATAAAATCTCCTACTCGCTAGTGCTTAGTGGTTTAATGCTTATCATATCAGATTGGCTAATGGCCATCATATCAGAGGGGCATGATTAGTTTTTGACTTTTTGTGTGATGTATTTATGTTTGTGTTGCATTGTCAGTCATTTTGATACTTGTGTGCAGGAAAATCTAGATTAGTTGCTCCTCAGAATACACCAAATTGTTTGCTTAACTAGATATATGGCTAATGTGCTGGTTTCCTATCTATAAATAGTATGTACTTCAGTTCCATTTGGTCTTTCTTTTCATGAAGGGGAAATGCTTTAGGGTTTGTTTGGTTGACAAAGGGAGAAGAGGAAAATTAATTTGGTTGGGTTGGTTTATGGAGAAGAGAATCATAATTAATCTTGAAAAAACTAAGTTCGTTCTACTAATTTTTTACTTTTTTTTATCTTTATTGTTTTTATCAAATCAATCAACCTATATATCTTGTAACCTATTTTTTCTTTGCTTTCCAAAATATTTATTTTACTAAATAATTACATATTTAATTTTATTTTTATTCACTTTTTTTTCAGGTTATTTATTCTTTATTTCTACTTTTTTAAATATGTTTTCTCCAAACCAAACTTACTTTATTTCGTTTATTCTGTAAGAACTTCAAACATTGTGTTCCAGAGAATTAAAGCATACGCTTGACTTGTAGATATTGTCATTGTAAGGTTTTACATCAGCGACCATTGTTTTGCTTAAAATTCACATTTAAGTTTAGTAAACACTTAATTAAATGTACAGTTATAAACTTATTCAAATAATTTTAAAAATAAAAATAAAAGTAATAAGGTATTCATAAATATAAGTCATGTAAATACACTTTTAAACTTCCTTTGGTTCTATATTTCTTCATTTTTTTTCTTATTTGAATCAATTTTTATGCTATTTTCATGTTAGGTTAGGAGATAAGTTGCAACAGGAACCTGAGAATTGGAAGAAAAAAATGTGATTATAATGAAAATAAGAATTCCAGTGAGATTTTTTTTCAAGGGGGGATTTTAGAGTAGTTCGGGTTGAATGGATTATTAGATTTATTATATTTATATTACCATTTTCATATATAAATATGTTGAAGATGATGGTAACTAAACTCTTGGGTGATTTGGAAAGTAATAATGGGTAAAACGGAAGAATATGAATTATAAGATTGAATATATGATTAACTAAAAATTTCATAATAGAATGAAGTAAGGTTTCCTTTCATTGAGTATACGAAGGTAACAAAATTCTAAGAAAAATAAAAAATAATTAGTTATTTTGTGTCCAAATCTTTCAAAGAAAGTAAAAACAGTGCATAGATGGAAAATTGTTCCACTTTCGTCTTTGGATATATCACTAAGATAGTTATTGTCCATTCTTCTTCTTTTAATCAATTTTAACACATTGTGTGGACCAAATTTAACACACACATTTAAGATAAACAGTTGAATGAAGTTCTTTACATTCTTATCATCCAAGTTTTTCATTAACATAAACGATGACAAGTGAATATTCTTTTCAATAATTCTATCACATATGTGCAGTAAAATTTTGATTAATTTTTTCCAAGTAATCATGAAATTTAATTTATGTCGAGAAGGTGAGTTAAAAGTAGGATTATCTATATAATTTACCTCGTGCATGTCGTATTTTCTAGGAGCACTATTCAAGAATTTCGGTTTACGAGGAGAGATTGTCCAGGAATTTCTTTGGAAGCAACAATTGATGAACATGTTTTGATGCCATGTTTGGAAATTCTAAATGAATTGAAACAGAAATTTACTGATTCACATAAAAGAAATTTCAGCTACTTCATTAATGTATGTGCGGGTTTCATTGGATGAATTGCCTTTCACAATATCTTTGTTTTTGTTACTGTAAATATGAATATCTCCCTTTTCTGTCTACTATTTTTCTCTAATTACTAAGCAAATCTCGATCTTCTTTCCAAAATGGTAGTGCCAATTTTGATTTGTATTGGATTTAAAAGTGCAAATTTATCAATTAGATCCTCATATAATATATGGAAAATTGTTCATATCCAACAATTAAGGTGTACAACACTGTTTGTGTCCGTGAAAACACTCATGTTCCTGAGCTTAGTACGATTTTCTTGCAGCACAGAAAACACAGATGAAGTCACCTTCCATGCAAACATGATTGTGTCACTAACAATTCAAAAGTTGAAAATTTTCACGCACAACCCTGCCTTCAAAAGACTAGATATTATTTCATAGATGTGAGGACATTTATTTTGTATTAATTCATAAAATAAGCATTAAATTCTAATACTCTTTGATGTTTAATTTGGACTGTTGCAAATCGATTATGAATCTATATTGAATTTGTTGTTTCGAATTGCATACATGAAACCTTTATCTTACTGTGTAAAAATTGTAAAAAACAGTCGTTCAAAACTGGGTGCCATTTCTGACACTTAGAACTTTGTGTTCATATTTGTATGTTTCGTTTTTATTTATTCATTTAACGAAATTCTGTTTATCTGTTTAATTAAAATTTTAACATATTAACTATTTTTAATTATATCCTTATTTCTAGATAGTTTTGAAACACTTGTCATAAATGAGAAAAATAGTAGTTGAGATCATATTACAAATAATATTAATATAAAAATGAATATTAATTATTTTTCTTATTTTGTGTACTATCTTGTAAGATGATAGAAACTTGGAAAGTAACACTTAACGTTGTAACCTTATTAAAAGAGAAAGAAGCTCATCATTGTGTTGCCAATTCATCATTAGACTGTGAAGAGTAAAAAATTTAAACTAAGATTTTTTCAATAATTTTAATTACATGAGAATTTATACCATAAATTTAACTGGAAAAAATTAGTTTGAAAATACTTCTTTAGATAGATTTTGCGAAAGAAACCTAATGAATAATTTCAAGAAAATATGGGACTCTAGTGTTAATTTTAAAAGCTTAAATTGGTTAACTCTTTTAAACAACTATTTAAGGTATACTCAATGTTTCACATTTTGTGGGAAAGGACCAAATAACCTTAGATGACAAACTTAATTAGTAAAATAGTGCTTTCGATCAATCGATGCATCTTTTAGTTATTCAATAGTTAAATTTTTTTAAAAAAAATCAAGTTTACAAAATTTCTCCGAATTAAAAAGTTAATTGATGCTCATTGTTCTACTTTGAACCTTTGCTTTACCCTATGTTTATTTATATGTGTGAACTTTAATTTAAGGTAAGACTTTTGGAAATAAAAATATTCTCTCTCTCTCTCTATCTATATATATATATATATATATATATATATATAAAATGTTGAAAGATTATTAACGAGGAAAGTAAATTTTCAATATGTAATTGTCTACAGATAATCAAGATTTAAAATCTTGTTTCACTTTAAAATTACACAATGTTTAAAGGTCGCAGAACTAGTGCATTTTAATGTTACTAGTTTAATGTCAAATCTAATAGTTAATGTATATTTATTGAAAAAAATGTGGTTAATAGTTATATACAAGTGTATAGACAGCAAACTAGTGATCTGCATGTATGAAGTGTTGTTTGAGATCCACACCATGTTTTGTATTATAATTATGAACGGAACTTAGCACAATATGTAAGTAACAGTGTTGTAATAAAGGATGAACAAAGTTAGAGAGCATCGTACTATATATAGGCAAGATTTAGACAGGGGTCGTATGATGAGACTTTTGCAGTGTATGAATATTCTCTTATTTTAGGGATTCATTCATGTGCTTCAAAATAACTTTATTCATAAGATACTAGGGCCCATTATTAATAGTACCACACTATTTTAAGTGTTCTTTTTCTTATTTTCTCATTGTAAAAAATATTTTCTCTAAGGTAGTTTTTAACTCTGATGAAATTTTGTGAAGTGTCTTTAAAACATTTTAATTGCAGGGTAATTTTACAAAGTCTTAATTTCATTTTGTCACATCACTTTTTATTTTTTTAATATTTATTTTTTATTTTTATGATTCAGGATTTTACTAACATAATTTTGTTACATAGGAATGGACTAGGTAACGTGTTGCAGGTGTTGTGAGGGTGTGATGGCAGAAAGTGGTGATAGCTTTGGAAGAGACTTTGCTGAACAGTGATATAAATAAATGAAGCAAAAGAAATGAGCAGTGCAATGTGGGCCTATGGCTATGAATATGAAGGGCATGGGCCGGCTCATGTTGGCCCAATTTCATCGGTAGTACCGCCACCTTACCCACCTTCATCTATTCCACCGTCACACACACACACTTTTTTTAGTTTTAATTAAAACTCACAGTCGTCAATTTTGTGTCGGCTCCATAGTAAATTAAACAATATATGCATAAGAATTGAAATATAACAACATCGCGTAAATTAAATAAGCAATACGAACTGAACATGAAATGGGAATTGACATGAAATATAATAACTAAACCAAGCAAAGTAAACAACTTATCCAAAGGAAGTGAAAATAATTGCAAACGAAGTGAAAATAAAAAATATGTCGTTTGAGATGGAGCTTAATATAAATGTATAAGATAATTGTTATTTGAATTTGTAAGATTTTAAGACAATAGAAGAAAGAGAAATGTTATTTTAAATTTTTCTACAGCCTAAAATGCCTTGCAAAAAGAGAAAAGGACAACAAATAGTCATAAATGCTCTGAAATTGAAATTAAATAAAGGAGAAAATTTCAAATTTCTAATTTAGAATTTCTAATTTGATTCTAGTTAGAAAATTAATCACTCGTTTGTTATTTGGTACACCCACACACAGGGAATAATTTATTAGCTTATGAAATAGCTGAGCATCAAACTAATCACTCCATAATTATCGATATAAATTATCTTATTTAAATTTAGAAAAAGAAAATAAAATTTAAAAATATATTTATTTAGTTTAATAGCTAAATAAATAATTATATTAATGAATATTTAAAATTTAAATTATAATAAAACAAAGGCCTTTTTGTTCCATAAAAGCGATTAAATTACATGACAATTAACTTAATTAACAATAGTGTGTATCAATTCTCTGCATAATTTAAAATCTGCAAATATACAACTAAAATGATTTTTTTATATTTAAAAATTAAATTTAAGTGCTAAATTAAAATGTAGTATTTATTAATCTTACTTAAATCTTAATTACAACCCCATAGTTCACACTTAGCTCATTATTATGCAAGGTTTGGCGGCAAACTACTATCAACCGACAACAATGGAATCACAAAAGTATAAGAGTTGACTGTAAAATCGAATTAACCAAATTATGTCCCACACTTTGGTTTGCAAGTCAAAGCTCAAAAGCATGGGACAATTTCATATTTTCTTCATATCATAACACCTAACTAAATCCATATTTTATAATTTATTTTATTTGTACGTATCTTTTTACTTAACGAAAACGCGTAAAGTTACCATTTTTTCCTAAAGTTGAATCCATCGAACATCGGGTAACCAAAATTTAATAAACTACTTGTCTTTCTTAGTTTCGTTGCATCGCATTGATACGCCATTAAGAACTTCAAGCCAAAACCAAAAATAGCAACAGAAAAAATTATAAGAAAATTCAGATTTACGATGAAATCTCAAATGTAACTTATCCACTGCGAAGGAATAACCAAATATATAACAAAATTTCCTCCAACAGAATATGTACCACATTGTTTTTCCTGTTAATACAAAAGAAAAAGAAAAAAAAAATACAAAGAAGTAGACGCGTGCTTCAAACTTGTTGTACTTGTACATAAGAGAAATTAACTTAGCCTACCCACGTTAACATGTTAAATCAGTGAAATTCTACGGAAGAAATGGATGAACTAAGCAAAAGCTTCGCTGGCGGCGGCAACTCTGAAAATGAGCTCAAGGTCCGGCGGCACAAAGTAGCCGTTCTTCGGCGGTACCCTCCGCCGCGCCGTGTGAGGCGGCGGCTTCTTCTTGGGAGCCGGCTGGCACACCATCGCCGCCGGTATCCGACAAGAGGCGCGTTTGGGCGTGCGGCAAGCTTCGTCAACGTTTTTTACCATGTTTTTGAACTTTTGAGAATGTCTGTGTTAGGGAACCGCGAACGTTGTTATTTATAGTTACACTGAGGAAGAAGTAGGTTGGGGTAACTCAAGTTTCTTGCTCCGCAACGAGACAGAGTAGGGTACGTGCTTTGGGTCGCGCAAGCGTGTGGTGGAATCAAGAGGGAGTCCACGTGGCAAAAAGGGCGGGCTTTTTGGCACTGTTTCCTTTTCCCCAGGGTTTTGGGCCTTTGAATTAAGTTCACAAGTTCCCTTTTGGCGGGAAAATTTGGGTCGGTAGTTAATGGGCCACATAGTTAATGTGCGCTTGCGCGTGCGCAATGACCACCGCCAAGCTAACCTAAACCGTTCATGCTCGCGTTCCTCCGTTAAAATAAACGTCCTTTTGAACTGGTTACGTGTTTATGGGTTTGTTATTTAATACTGGGATAACGCTCAGTGCGACACCTATACAAACAATTTAACTTTATTAAATTTTTATTTTTTATTTATTATTAAATATAACAAAATGTTAATAATTTAAAAATATGAATATTTATTCATTCTTGTTTAATATTATTTTTTGACAAAAGTTAATCAAATGTTTTTGAATCGGTATTAACAAAAGTTTCTATCAATCATAGAAATTTTGAGAAATGTTATTAGTTGGTTTATTTTGTTGATTTTCAATTAATCTTGATTATCTTTTTAATTAATATTGATAAAAAATATAGTTAATGTTGATGATTTTTTTTAATCTATTTCTAAAAAAATATTAAAAAAAGAACATGTTAATTGTAAAAAAATACAATATATATTAATGAAAAAAAGATCTAATTCACATTTTAAAAAATTATCTCTGGAGAAGTATTTCTGGACATCCTTAATGGGCCATAAGTTCCCTAGGCCTGTACCTGGGCCGCTATGGATCTGTTAATACTGCCATAACGTTTTTTTAACAATATTTTTTGATTAAATTTTCTTACTTTAATAACTTTCATAATAAATGATTAACACGAATTACTTGTGCCGCGTTCTATTTTTAGTTAATAATACTTAAATGGGACATACTAAATTACATCGCAGTTCGGACATAATCAATCTTCATAATTCATTACCTTTGTATTTGGTTAAAATTTGATAATCTCACGCATTATCACGAGATTTTCAATTTAATTAAAATTAATAAGTATAAATTTAAAATATATTAGAATATAGTATAAATTACAACATATATTTCTAGGTAAAGTTTAAACTACATTTGAAAAAGAAAAAAAATAAAATTGTAAAAAATATACATAAATATTAGAAATACACATGTAATCTAAAATCTTTTTTTAATTTAGAATTATTAATAATAATTAATGGTTTTCATTTTAATAAACTAATTTGACTTAAATAAATTAGGTAAGTACAACTTTACCTCACAATATCTAATTCATCATACACTGAGCACATTTAAACTTTTTTTTTTCAAACATTATCTTTTATGGTAAGTTTATATTATCTTTGATGTTAACTTCAATACTCAAAAATATATTATCATTATCTAAATCTTAGATACAAACTCAAAATTATTAATGATAATTGAAATTTTTAGTTATATTAGATTATTAGTTTACAAGTTTATAACATTGTGTATTTTTTTGAAAATTGTAATTTAGTTGTTATCATTGTATGTGGCTTCTTTTTTTCTATTTCTTATTACAATTATATAAATGCCTGTTGAATGGGTATGAAATTATTATTTTTCTTTATACAGACATATATAATATAAAAAACTTTCTTTAAATATTCTTTGAATAGATTCTTACAAACGCATTGAGTATATACTTTTTTTTAATGATTTTCTTTTTTCTGAATTTTTCCCCTTTCTAACCCCGGAAGAAAACAGTTGAAAGCAAGAAGACGCTGAAGCAAAACAGTCAAAAGAATGGTGTGGTAGTGTTCATCCACTGATGCTCTTTCTCTACGCCGATTCGCTTCTCCGTCCATCGAACCAACCCGGTTCGGTTTAACCAACCGGTTTGGGACTCTTCACTAGCCGTGCGCACACACAAGAACCGAAATCCAGCTGAAGAAACGACTGCACCATGCCTTTTATTTCCAGCATTCAGCGACAAACCGATTTCAACCTCTTCGATTCCAACACTCCCATTGTGATAGACAATGGTGCCTCCTATTTCCGCATAGGGTATTATAAGCCTAATTTTCTCAATTTTTTTGGTTTAATTTCCCAATCGGATTTATCTAGTTAAGACTCGTTCTTGTTTTCGTGAATTTTCAGTTGGGCGGGAGAGCCTGAACCTCGGGTTATTTTTCGCAACATTGTGCAAAGGCCACGCCATAAAGTAACTGGTACTGCTTTATCACCTTTTTCGTTTTTCCATAAGATGGGAGTTCGCCCTTTGAGTGGTTTTAGCTGGTTCAAACATAGTTGTTTTCCGTGGAGGATATATGTGGTTTCAAAAAAATAACTTTTTTTAACGACTTAGAATTAGTTTCAAAGGACTGAAATTAACGGTTTCCTAGATCAGTTTTGCTTTCAATACGAAAGATTTTTTTTTCATGCTTTTTGTTTTCTTAGGGCATTGGTCTGACATTTGGCTTTAATATTTATTTATGTAAATTAGCAAAAGAATTAGGTCGCATGTGTGTTTTTGTTTCCTGCATTAATGGCTATATTATCTCTAACAACTTCTGTCCCAACATTGGTTCTTTTTGCTTGCCTACAATTATGTGGTGTAGTGAATACCTGTTCTTTCACACAGGGGAAACTGTCACCATTGTGGGTGACCATGATCCCGCCTTACTGAAATACTTCGACTGCACTCGCTCGGGGCCACGTTCTGCATTTGACAGTAATGTTGTATACCAGTTTGAAACGATGGAATATGTAAATTTCCTCTTGTCTCATGTTTAACTTGTGCCCTGTTGAGGAAAGCATTATGACATTTTTTTTTTTCACGCACAGATTCTTGATTTTGGATTTGACCGGATGGGTGCTACTACTGAGGTATGGAAATAGGTGAAGTAGTGTTTCATTTTTTTTAATCTTCCTTCAAGCTGTTAGTTTATTGTCTTTACTTCGTTGTTTATTAGTCTTGTTGGTACTACTAAGTCTGGTGTGCTACTTACAGAAGATAATGTCTTTAAGTTGATACATAGTGGTTATTTGGTTTAATAAGTATACGTTCTTCTGTTTTCTGCATTTGGTTAATTTGACTTACTCTTTCTAATTTAATGTCTATCGCTGGAGCAGATTGATCATCCTGTCCTGATCACCGAATGTGTATGCAACCCAGTTCAATCTCGTAGTAAAATGGCAGAACTTCTTTTTGAGACTTACGGAGTTCCGTCAATTGGTACTAATACTTAGCAACCTGCAGAAAAAAACTTCACATTTAACTAGCGATTTTCTATAGAAAACTGAATTCACTACAAAATTCTTAAGTACCCTGTTTTTGTCACACGATCGTCACTGGTTTTTCCCGTTAGGGATGCATGTCTGGATTTTTTGCTAGATGTTGTACGTGTAATTTTTTTCCAAAAGTTAGTTGGGTTTCTGTGTTCTGGCAGCTTTTGGTGTTGATGTGGCATTCAGCTATAAATACAATCAACAACAAGGAGTTTGTGATAAAGACGGTCTTGCTCTGTGTCCTGGATTCAACACAACCCATGTGATTCCGGTATTGTTTTTATCTTATTTACTGAATTAAAGGATCTTATATGTCAATGAAATGAGTGTCATTTCTGTTGCAGATTATTGTAATATCATCCACTTGAACATGGTTAAATTTGTAAACAGGATCTCATTGTATATATGACGAACTTTGCAAAGTTTTATTAATCTACTTGCAATTACGCTTGAGTTGAGCCTGATAGATTGTCTTTTGTCTAAAAGTTGATCATGTGAAGACAATTCTTTTGTTGTGTCACATATATTATTAAGTAACAGTTACATGTCACATTTTTTATTCAATATATCTCGTTTGCTGTTTTTTGTTATAGTAGCTAAGTTCCTAGAGTTATGTCTACCATGGTAGTGTTAATAATCTGTATAACTACTTTTCAAAGTAGCTTAGTAATAATAACAATTATTCATATGCAGCATACTGGAAATTCTCCTTACAGTCTTTTTCAAAGTTTTGAAGTAGATATAATTGTAAATTTATACCTGTAAAAGAAAGTGCGGGCGGCTGAAAACCACTTTTATAGAGGACACGCGATGGAACCTCAGCTATGGGAATGGAAGTGGGATCACCCACTATGTGACAGCTCCCTTGTAATCAATTAAATCCAAAGTAATTATAGTTATGAATCAAAGGAATCAAATCTTTGCAAGAACATCACCATAGAATATGAATCTCCTCTTAGCTTGGTGTTCATGAACATAGTTCAAGAATGGGTATGAAACCATTTTCATTCAAGCTTGGGTCATAGGTTTAGAGAACTCAAAAGAAATTTAAAGGCACTTTAAAAGTAAAAGAAAAATAAGAGATTGAGTAGAGAAGGGATGAAGAATCATGCCTTTTGAGTAGACTCAAGATAAGTTAAGTGAAGAATCACGTTACTTTAGTAGACTCAAGATAAGTGAACTGAAGAATCCTGCCACTTGAGTAGATTGAAGATAAGTGAAGTGACTCACCACTTGAATTCCTAGAAACTAAAGGTAAGACTTCGTAAGGGAGAGCACACATCCTCAAGAAGACTCACAAGTCTCAATTTCTCAAAGAAATTTCAGTTCATTCTAAGTTGTAATGAATGACACATAGGTGCCTTGAATAGGCATGGTACTCGCCTATTACAAGATCTAGAATATTCCTACTCTTCACATGTGCTACCTTGGTGCCTAAAAGTCCTACAATATGCTCTTAATTTTCGCACTTAGCTTCACATCTTGGAGCATGTTTTCTTGCTTGTGTTTATGCGTTTGGATAGGTTCTAGATCCTCCTTGACTTGGTCTGTCCATGCCCTCCTTGGCACACTTATCTTCACTCGTTGGAGCATGCTTTCCCTACCATGCTCCTTTGTGGCACACTCCAAATCTAGAGTTCCAGGAGTTTCTTTAGGATGTTTTCCTTGCCTTACTTGATCTGTGATATGTCATTGGATTGAGCCTTCAATTGATGTTAACCTAGAGTTCCAGGAGTTTCTTTAGCATGTTTTCCTTGCCTTACTTGAACTGTGATATGTCATTGGATTGAGCCTTCAATTGATGTTGGTCAATTAAGGTCCTACAAAATATCTATATATTCATCTTACACCCAATTAAAAATCCTATTATACAATTACAATTCCAAGTAAAACAAAGCGAACAGGTCTTAAGGCTTTGAAGTCCATAAACAAAGATATATTTCTGTGAGCCCAAATGTTCTTGGTCATGCTTTGTGTAATTGTTTTAGAACTTTCTCACTCCTTTTCTTCTTCCTTATTAGTGCACTCATCAATATGCCCTTGTAGGGAGAAAAAAATATTAAAATTTACAAATTGCATAAAATTAAGTTCACAAATTTAATTTGTTTTAAATATTGAAATAAATAAGAAGAAATCCACCGAGCATGTGATTGACAGATTTTGCCTTTGCTTTGCATATTTCAGTTCGTAGACGGGGAGCCTGTGTATGAAGGATGCTGTCGTACTAATATTGGTGGATTCCATGTGACTAATCATTTGAAGCAACTCCTTTCACTTAAATATCCGTATCATTTGTGAGTATCAAATCATTTGGGTTCTGGTACTATCTAAATGAATGTTAAATTTGGGGAATATTAAGATTTTATTGAATGATCAATGCAGGACTAGATTTACATGGGAAAAGGTTGAAGACCTGAAGATGGAGCATTGTTACATTGCACAAGATTATGCCTCAGAAGCTAGGTTGTTTCAGGTATATGTATAGATTTTTTTCATTTTTGACTAAGTTCCTTTGTTGCTTCTAAAACTCCATGAATGATCTAATAATAGAAAGAACCCGAGGAAGCTGAAAGAAAAACCAGATATTGGCAACTCCCTTGGGTTCCACCCCCAACTGAAGAGCCTCCTTCTGAGGAAGAGATCGCAAGAAAGGCAGCAATTAAAGAGAAACAAGGTCAAAGGCTTCGAGAAATGGCTGAGGCAAAGAGGTCTTCTAAAATTAATGAACTGGAAAATGAATTGCATGGTCTAGAGTTTCTTTTGCATCAGCTTGAACAAGTGGAAGAGAGTGAGGTTCTACCATTCCTGTCAGAAACTGGCTATGTCAATAGGCAGGAGATAGAGTCTGCACGTAATAAAGTTATGCAATCATTACGGAAAGCAAAAGGTGAACCAAAGAATGAGCAAGCTGAAACTGAAAAGGACGATCTTGGCACTAGCGAGAAGTATTCTCTTATAAACGTTCCTGATGACATGTTGACTGAAGAACAGGTCTGTTTTTGCATCAGACAGCTGATCTCTTACATTATCAATAAGCTGAATGGTGTATGCTCACTTTCTGCTTGTTTTGGAAAAATAAGCATTTATTTTGTTTTATTCAGAGATATTTTTTAATCTAGGGAAATACAGTTTACCAAACATGTGATAATTGTACTATTACATTTTTTTGAGCCACGTTTTCTTACAATCTTAATATGATTATATTTTTCAGATATCTTCGTTGTGTGATGTTCTTTGTGCTGAGGTTAAAAATATTAATTTCATTTTCTATATTGATATTTGACAGCTCAATGAAAAGAAGAAACAGTTGTCACTCAAATCTATGGCTGATGGGAGGCAGCGATTAAAACAGAAGCGCTATGAAGAGGAATTGGAAAGAGAGAGAAAACAGCAGCTGGAGGAGGAGAAACGCCTGTATGTTTGATGCTTTAGTTTCATTATGAAGTTTCAAGATATACTCTGTTTGTTGCTTGCTTATGTAAGATTTTCCCCTGATATTTAACCAAGTAAAATGGGAGAAAGTAAGTGATAGAAAAGAGGGAGTATTCAATCTTATTTTAGGTCACTAGCTTGAATCTGATAAGGATTTTGAAGAACAGGGATAACAGTAGAGCTAAGTGAATAGTTTACTATTCACATTTACTTATGCGCAGGATACAACTTTTGTTCATTGCATGATTGCAATCTTGACTACGCTTTAAATGATTATTATTTTATAAACTTTTTTTCTCTGCTTAATGCAGAGAGAACCCGGACCTTTATTTGGAGCAATTGCATGCTAGATACAAAGACCTTTCAGAAAGAGTTGACCAACATAAGCGACTTAAGACAAACGGAGGCCATTCAAATGGTAATAATTTGTCCGGTGGTATTGGCCGTGGTGAAAGACTGAATGCTGCTCAGAGGGAAAGAATGCGTCTCCTGACAACTGCAGCTTTTGACCGTGGTAAGGGTGAAGATACATTTGGTGCTAGAGATGAAGATTGGCAGCTTTACAAATTGATGAGCAAAGATTATGGTAACGATGATGATGAAGAGCCAGATGAAGATGAAACAGAGCTAGCCCGCATATCTTCTAGGCTACAGGTTAGAACGCCTTACAGGATAAAATCCCATAAAATTAGTTTATGCTGTACAAGTTCACTTGTTTATGCGGGTTTTGATTTGCAATTCACAAAAATGCTTCTACGTTGTTAATTTGATAGGACCTGGATCCAACATTTATACCCAAGTTAGATGCCGGTACCAGTCAACCTGCTGAGGTGCCACGGTTTCGTCCTCTGACCAAAGAAGATTTTCAGATTGTTCTTGGGGTTGAAAGATTCAGATGTCCTGAAATACTGTTTAATCCAAACTGGATTGGCGTTGATCAGGTAGGATTAGACGAAATGGCTGGGGTCTCAATAAGGAGGTTACCATACAAGGATGAAACCTTGGAACAGAGACTGACTAGTTCCATACTTGTTACTGGTGGAAGTTCTCTTTTCCCTGGTATAGTTGAACGCCTGGAAGCTGGAATTCGGATGATTAGACCATGTGGCTCACCTATAAAAATAGTGAGAGCATTGGATCCAGTCATGGATGCATGGCGTGGGGCTGCTACCTTCGCCTCAGACTCACAGTTCCATATGCAAACTTTCAGTAGACAGGATTATTATGAAAAAGGTGAAGACTGGCTTCGCAATTATCAACTGCGGTATACATTGTAATTGGTCACAGTATAGTACTGTACATTGTCTAGAGACCATTGTTTAGAAAGTATTCTCATGTACTATGATATGTTGTCTTGCTTTTGCTGAACCGGAACATCAACAAAAGCATGGTGTTTCACAGCAACTGCTAATATTTTGAATCCACTGAATAGCACATACTTCGTTGACAGATTCATTGCTGTTTGTTGTTTTACGTTGTTGACATATGCTTCATATTTTCAACTGAAATCATAGGAAAGGCATCCCCTTTTTATTTCTTGTTCAAGAGTTTGGCACAAAAGATGTTAATTGAAGAAGACAGATCGAATTAACTTCTTCATGTTCAATGAAATACTCAAATTCTGGAAATAATTAGTACTTTTTTTTTTCTCTACCACCAATGGAAGTTGCAAAAGTAGCCATCTATATTATTTTACAATCGTGTTAAACGCTTTTTTTGCTATTTTGTACCAATGATATTTGCCAATGACAGTTAGAGATCGATTCATTTAAAGAGTGGAGTTCATTAAAGCAAGTTCTATTTCTTTTAACAAAACTCTTTTCATACGCAATTAGAATTAAACCTCAATCAGCAACAATGTTATTTGTATATATATATCACTTAATCAGGCAATTTATCTAAAATGCTTTTCATTAATTGTTTCAAAATCTGTGGTTATTTTAGTTCTTTATTACTGTATCCATAAAAATATTATTTCGTTTCTTTCTACGAAGAAGAAAGCGAGGGAAAAGACATGTAGAATAATTTATAAACCATATTTGAATGATTGTTTACTCAAGGATTTATGTTACGAATCAGTGTTATTCACAGATTTGGCGTCGCTCTTTCATACATTTATTAATACTAATTCAATCGTTAAACGATAGCAACTACAAGTGAGTTTTATTTGTCACAATCATATCCCGTATGTCATCATGGTGGTAGTAACTAAGGGCATTCAAGCACAACACAGATTCCCTTATTCAATTGAACTCACATTTTTTTCCTCATTGAAATTAAGTACAATTTCCTTGGCTTGGGGCACATATGGGAACATTCTAATCACAAACTCATCATAACCTCTCACCACCCTCCTTAACAATAAGCATCAAAAGCCAGCCAGAAAATAATGAATTTCACAAACACAATAATTATCGTCATCAAATAGAAGCAAGACTCATGGTCAACATTCCCCCGGACAAAGAGTATATAAGAGAACCATCTATATCTTAGCATCTGGCTTTAAACCTTGACATATCAAATAAATCTCTCTTGACGACGGCCTTGTAGCTTTAGGTCTGAGCCATGATGTCTTCTTAAAGAACGGTTTAGAAAGCTGGTTAATTTCTACAGCAAATAAACATTCAAAGAAATCAACAACACATAAGAAATACAATCAAAGCAATAAAGTTGAACACTAAAAATAGAATTTTAAGTCCTTATCAACATTTTAAGTTTCAGTCCCATCCCTTAGATTTAAAAGGCTTCACTTTGGATACACCAAATTAATCTTTCTCAGTTTTTGATACAAACAAGTTGAAGAAATCAGTATGATAAACTAATACACAATCACCAATTAAGTCTATCAAAGGGAATAAACTGAAATGTCAAACCTTTTAAACTGAACACACCAAATTTCATTTTGGGCACATGTCAATTGCATTATTCAGAGAAGTAAGCAAGGAAGCACCTTTGGCATCTTCACTCTCGAGAAGCTTGATAATAAGGTGCCCACCAACCTTCAAAACTCCTTGACCGTCATCTGAACAAGAAGGGTCATCCTCAATTGGCTCCAGGTGAATTCTGTTGCCGAGAGCCAAATCCAAGGCACGCATTCCAAGCTCAAACGACAAGGCTGCATCTTTGGTAGTGATTCCGGAGACCAAGGGACACATATCAGAGAGTATCACACAAAACCCTTTTTCCTTGGGAGAAAGTGCTCTGAGTCGGTGGTGAGAGAGTGTGGTGACGTCAGCAGAGATGGTCTGAACCCTAGAATCGCAGTGAAGAGGGGGAACCTTGACTTTCTTGGTGTCGACGCCGAGGACGGAGCCGCCGCCGTGGAAGGGACCCAAGCTCTGACAAGCCACCTGGAGCCACCCTCCGGGGGCGCAACCGAGGTCGAGAACGGCGGCGCCACGGTTGATTACGTTGTGTTGCTTCTGAATCTGAAGAAGCTTGAAGGCGGAGCGAGCCACGTAGCCTAGCCGTTGAGCCTCCTTGTAGAAGAAATCTGCAGTTCCACCCACACCCATTTCCCCTACGCTTCTAAATTATTCGATTAACTCTTTTAATTTTAAACATAACTTTAGTTCACTTAATTTACTAATTAATTTATATATTAATTAGAGGAAAATATTTTTTGTTAGAACATATAAATTTTATAAGTTGTCTTTTTATTATTGATTGAATGACGTAGTAGACCATCTAGTAGTAATAGTGTGACACAGAATAAGTGTTAGATTATGTTGTGTTTGTTTCTGTAAATTTACTATTTACAACTTATATCATTCTTTAAAAAAATAAAAATAAATCATTATCTTGGACACTATCACTATTTTATAAGGTTATTTCATTGTATTGTTCAAATTGGTTACTTGTGTTGTTTCGGACTTTGAAATTAATCCAGCCAAGTATATAATCAAGAACGCCTTACGGTAGCAAATTTTTCAAACTAATGTAATTTTGGTATGAAATTCCTGAAATGGTGTATTTTTTTATTTATTTTCAGATATGGATAAATTGTGCTTAAAAGATCAGATATCATTGTAAAAAATAGTAGTCTTATTCCACTATTTAATATAATTAAATAAAATCGTAAAAAGAGGACACGATCTTAATTTACTAAATGAAAATGTATGAGTTAATTAATATAGTGAGATTACTGTATAATTTTAATAGGGTTAATATTCTCCACCTATTCCTCTTCTATTTTATTTGGCACGTGTGATCTATTGCTAGTGTGTAATTAAAATAAATGTAAAAAATTTAATTTAATTTGAATAGAATAGTGGTTACTGTGAAGAAAAGTTACATGAATTTAGTTATTAATATATGAAATAGATTTAGTTAGTAATAAATATAATTTAAAAACTAACAATAAATTTATATAAAAAATTATATAATATTTTCAAAATTTGTATTCTAAATTTATTGTTAAATCTTAATTTTATTTTAAATTATTTTTATATTAGTAACTAAATTCAAATATCAAACTTAAACTTAATTTTGCTAAATATATTTTATTACTAAATATTAATTTAATTTAATTTTTCTTTTC
>Ga0099824_1002716_pt1 | contig 25933 bp, 13 predicted proteins | sample SiratrowhiteBW_FD_76837 | JGI IMG/M metagenome (GOLD analysis project Ga0099824, IMG submission 76837) | Root nodule microbial communities of legume samples collected from California, USA - Siratro white BW | ecosystem: Host-associated > Plants > Roots > Nodule | place: USA: California...
AAAAAAAAAAAAATACATATCCACATCAAAAATAATATAAAAAAAATATATATATATATATATATATATATATATATATATATATATATATATATATTTCTTTTTTACATTATGTTGGAGGAGGGAATGTAATTGTTTGTTTTTTTTTTTTCATTCATTGGAGGAAGGAAATTTTGAAAACTTAATTTTTTATTTTAAGATGTTAATAAGATCATTTTTATCAACTTTGCAAATCAATTTTTCGAACCTTAATTCATAATAAAATTTAGAATTAAAAATCAAATACATATTTCTTTATTTTTTTTCACTCTTTACTTCTACATTCATTATTTTTCTTATAATTAATGTTTATAAAAGTAAATTATAAAAAAAATATTAAAAAATAATTAACATTTAAGATAAATGATTTAAAGGATCAAATACAATTTAAGGCTTTAGTTTGAAAAACATAAAAAAAAATAAGAATTAATTTGGACGAAATTGAAGTTCTAAGTTGTTTATTTGCAAACAGAATGTAATTTAAAGGTCAATTAGCATAAAATTAAAATTTAATATGTCTATTTATAAATAGTATAAAATTTCACAAAGTTGAATATTTATTCAAAATCCATGTGATATGTTTCTTTTGAAGAAAATATATCTCTTTTAAGGCAACTTTAAATCAATTTTAAAATTGTAATTTTATTTTATTTTTTATTTTTTATTTTAGATGTACTCCTATATATTTATTTATCTAATAATCTACAAAATCAAATGGCAATCCCAGCCACCTACCTACCTTAATTTATTCTGTGAGCTGCTCAACCAGAAACAACATTCAATACAGCTCTGAACAATTCAAACCATTTGCACAAGACCAAGTTGGAGTTGAATTTTGTTCCATACAATGGATTTCATCTTATGATGTAGAGATACTCCAGTATGTGGAATTCAGAATGAATGGACAAAATTTTATAAAAAAAAATATAGACTTGATTCTATCAGTAAAATATGTTTTTTTTTTTTTACTTTTCACTGTTTTAATTTTTAACCCGTAGTTCTTGCTATTACTTTTTGTTTTCTGCTATCAAAATAAAGATAATGATGTGATCCTATACTACAATAATTGTTAAATGTCATAAAAAAAATATCATATCCACATATAATATGATCATGAGCACCATGAATTGAAATCAGAAAGTAATACTTTATAGGAATTAAAAAATTAATGTACTTGTATGAATTATAAAACATATACATAGTAATTAAAATTAAATAGTATATTTATAGTGATTAAAAATAAAAGTTAAAATATTTGTAATAAATACAAACAAAATAAGTATTTACAGGACCAAGGTAAAAAGTAATATATTTTTCTAAAAAATAATCATTTTTCTAAGAATTGATAATATTCAATTTCTAAAAATTGACATCAATCACCAATAACTTAAAATATAATAAAAATAAGAATCATAAACATTTTTTAGCAGAAGAAAAACTATATTCATTTTAATAATGAGTTTTTATCAAAATAATAAATATTATCATAGGTGAATGAGATAAAAAAAATTCATTTAAACACTTTTAAATAAGTAATTTAGACAAACACAAATACATTTAAGATATCCAACCATTATAATCAATCTAGAAAAAAAATGTTAAACAAACATGAAAAAAATCTAGATTTGAATTATATCATATTATAGGAGAATACCAGTATAGTCTTGAACATGAACTACATACAACTTGAAATCTTGTTCAGCGATTTGCAATTCAGATATTTTTTTTAGCTCATAACCTTGATTATTTCCAAATGGTTTAGAATTCTCATCACTTTTTAAATCGTGTAAAGGCATACATTGTTTTTTCAGTATTTTTTTTTTCTGGGAATTGAAATCGATTGGATTTTATTTTTTTATGACATAATTTATATATTTTTTTAGTAGCTAAACTGTGGAATAAAATAAATAAATAAATAAATAAATAAATAAAGATATAACATAGATATTTTAAGATAAATAAATTTATTATAAATAAAATATATTGTTGTAAAAAGTGTTATCTATTACATGGTTTTTATTATCATAGACAATGTACACATTTTACAAGAATAATAACACTAAAATAGATTAGAATAATAAAAAATTATTATAAAAATATATTAAATCTATTTTGAAAATTAAATCCATTCAAATCAATCAATTTATACATTCTTAGAGTGAGAATGATTAACAGGTTAAATATGAATTAATGACTCAAATTCCATCATTCCCAACATGTAACATCCCATAATTTATGAAAAAAAAGAGTCATAATACTCTTTTTCCTTTTCATATTATTTTTTAAATTAGTTAGGATTTTTGTAAAATAAAATTGTGTTTTGAACACTGTTACTTGTAGTTGTAAGATTGATAATTTTGTATTGAATTAAAAAAATAAACCAATATCATAAATTTTGGAAGAATTGATTCAAAAACATTTTTTTCATTCAAAATTTAATAATTCAGAATAACTTATAAGTCAGCCACAAGAAAAAACAACAAAGAAAAAAAAATCCAGAGATCTGAATTTGATGGTTACTCGAAAAGAGCCCAGTATATTAATACAAAGGATAATTATAAAAATCAATATAATATTTAATAAAACAAACTGATAAGTTCATGTAAGGCTTATTAACTAATTTACAACTTAAAGAAATTTAAGTGTAAGTTGAGTCTGACCAGAAATAAGAAAATGAAATAAAATATAAATATAAAAATTCATAAATTTGTTATTATAAGATTTTGAATTAAATGTAACATTATAATTTTTTATATAAGTTATTTATGATTCATTGGTATAAAATCTTAAAAAAAAAACAATTGAAGTCACTCTTTTTGTTTGAAGAATTTTTCAAAGAAATGCTTTTTGTCCAATAAACTTATATTTTCGGGTAAATATAAGATTAGAGACATTTTAAAATAACTATAGATTTAAATTTGTATTAATTTTTAAATGATTATTATTTTTTAAAGGAAAAATATTTTATTAAGAAATAAAATAATAAAAAGTGTATTAAAATAGTTAAACAAGAAATCACAAAGAAGATTAAGAGGAAAGAAAACGTTGAAAAGGAAGTAGGTTTGTCTAAATGGATTGAAAACAATAAAACTTAAGTTTCAACCTTACTTAAGTAAACTGATCAAATAAACATTCATAAACTGACACATTCATTTATCAGACACATTCATAAACTGATCAAATAAACATATCAAACTACACTGTAAATTAGCCGAAGACACAAGCATAAACGATTCAACAGGGATTGAATCATGATCCGATAACAAACCAGCCATTAAATACAAATCAAAAGTTGCCTTGGAGCATTGCCCAGTTTCACTATCACAAAACTCAACTGATTATTATTACTCATCATACTCTTAATCAACTCAAACAAGTATTCTGTTTTCCGCTCATGTTCCCTTCTATTCGAATGGAAGAACTTATAATAGAAAAACAATGATATTGACGACAAAATATAAAATTAACAGAAGATAACATAGTTCTTTTATCATGAGTCTTTCTTAAACGAGATGTTGTTTCAGACATCACTGAGACTAAGGAAATATATGGTAATATTTGAATTAACTTATAAACATAAATATCCAAATTTTAGACAGAACAAAGAGTTACTCATATGCCTAATATAAATCTGAAATAAACCTTACCTTTTGGATAAAATAAATAGTACCTCATGTACCTAATATAAATCTAAGAAGGAATCTGTAGTTGAAGAAGGCGTAAACAAATAAGCAGTCATAAATATCCAAATTCAATAAAAGTACCACAATATAAATCTGAAATAAATAAACTAGAAACTACTATTGACGAGCTCTCTTGTTGCTGCAAGATGGACATTTGTAATGCTCGATATTCTCAGCCTTCGCAGGGGTAATCTTCACACATTTCCCATGAAACCACTTCTCACAATTGTCACAGCAAATCCAGAACTCATAAGCATCAACAGCATAGTTCTCTCCACATGCCCCACAGAGTGTCTCTCCATGCTCTTCATCGTCCTTTTCCAAAGTACCCTCATCCTTTGAATACTTTTCTTGTGATTCAGAACCTCTCTGCAATTTTCAAACCAATAGACATTAGCTAAAGGGGGAAAAACAAATTTGTCGCTTGTATATCATTACAAGACTTTTAGGTCTAAAAAGAAGGATTATAAACACATACTACTTATTTTTTTTTTGGATCTAACTACCAATGGTACTACATTAAACTTTGCACTATATTCATTTAGTTTCAGTTCAAATGTTAGCATCTAGAAAACACTACGGCCTGTGACAGTTCATACCCTTCTTTTGAAAAAGGAAATTCTCTTAAAACAGAATGTTTGTTTGTTTGTTCACCAGCAGGAGTTCAAAGAGGTTAAACTAACCCAATTTTGTATCAAATTAAAGAAAAAAGTAATTAGCTTCAGTGTAAAACTAAAGCTATGCCATCAGCAAACAAGCACTAATGGGTAGTTTGTTATCTCAGCTTGTATACCTTGGAGTTTGATTTAGATTTGTTATTGTCATGATTAGCAACTGATGACTTTTCCTTTCCTTGTTTCTTGGTCTTCCCTGAAACAACCTCATATATTGTTGGAAGATCATTCATCATACTAAAAAGATTCTTCCTGCACATGAAGAATGAGATAGATATTAATGGAAGATAAAGAAATTGAAAACATGTATCAAAATATGAAATTAACTACAAAAATAAGAGGGTAAAGAATCCAATCAATGAGTGTGCAGACTGAAACACGGTATCATCAAAATTAATAAGAAAAAGTCAGCCTTTCAACAAAAGCTTGACTTCCGTACTGCATTTAACATTTATTGTATAAATTACAGTTTGGGTTAGTTGAAATCAAATCCAAATCCAGTATGTTATCCGTACCTTTATGGATTATATATGTGTTATGAATTTTATAAAATCCTGCTATTCAATCTACTATGTGCAATTTTAATTCCCTTCTCAATTTAAGGTAAAATCCCGATTTTAACATCTTGTTTCTTATAACCTAATGCTTCATTTATTTATTTCAAGCGCAAATAAATCAACAGAATAACTTTGTCCATAACAAGATGCATTAAAAACTCAAACCATCTAGGGTAAAATTTTAGAACATAATATGAAAAACAGTGTCCAGGCATTCTAAAAGTTGACCATAAAGGTGTGTTACTGAAGATCAAACATATCCTCCATTTAAGGAAAAAAAACTAGTTTGTAGTGTAAAAGTAAATGGCACGTGCCAATAAATAGTGGAAAGGAAAACAGTTACCTATCAGCCCTATCAAATCCAAACCTTGCACCAAAATACATGGCCACAGCAATTAACCATGAATCACTGTGCACAGCAACCAAGGATAGCCAGTCCTTTTCTTCCATCCCGTCTCTGGCAAAGTTAATACCTAATGCTGGTTCTGGAAGCTCTGGAGGAACCTCCTCAGCAGGTAGATTGACTTCCCAGTGGCCGTCAGGAAGTCCATAAAGACAAAGATTTTCCCTCTCTGTATTGCAAAGCTCATTCAAATCAATTATAGTTGATGAAAATTCAAAAGTATACAAATAAATCGAACCAACCCTTGTACACCAGAAGGAAAGCTAGGACACATGGCCTTGAAAGAAACTAGAATGAAACAAAATTTAGATCCCGGCAACCCAGCATACATGAATGATAAATTAATAAAAAACAGTAAAACGAAGCCTTCTGTCACACATATCAGTTTGATCCGATTTCAGTTGGCAAGTGAAGTGGTCAACCAAGCAAAAACCTTGGCCCAAGTACAAAAAAAAGAGGCAAATTTAATTGAAATCTACAAACACACGAAGAAATATTCCCGTTCCCAATTCAGCAGCGGCAGTATCACTTTATGGTAATGTGAACAAAGCAAGCACAAAAAAAGAACTTTTCAATTTCAACGAGATTTATTGAACTATTTACCATCAGGTTCGTGCCGAAATAGTTGATATAAAGAGAATTAATTCGGAAAGAAAACAATTATCACACACCGCATAAATTCGGAAAGAAAACAATTATCACACACCACATAAAAAAAAAAATATCCAGAGGTACTCAGCGTTAGAATCAGAGATTAATAATGTAATTTCAAAAAGGAAAAAAAAAATTGGTAGCTAAGTAGGGCATTGGACAAGAGTTAGAGAATTAGTCAGGTAAAATCAAATACGAAAGCGGAAAAAAAAATTCAATTCCATACAAGTAGAAAGAAACTAGGAGAGGCAAAAATTGAAGAGAGAAAAAGGGAAAAAAAAAAACGTAGAGAGACGCGGAAACAAAATACCTGGATCACACTGCTGATAGAACAATTCAACATCTGCGTAAGAGAGAAAACGTTACGGCGAGGGAGAAAGGCGTAATTGAAATTGAAAAAAAAGAAAGAATTAAGAATGAAATTGAAGGGTACCGGTGGTGAGGGCCTTAACAATGGCGGCTCTGCGGGCCTTGAAATCTCGGAAGACCTCGTTGACGTTACGGGGGTTGTAGGGAGGTCCTCCGGCTGCGTCCATGAGTTAGAGATAGTGTGTTCAGTTAAAGGAAAAGATGGAGGGAAAGGGAAACAAACAAAGAACCCAAACTCTTTCACCCACACCCCTTCTTCTCTCTCTCTTCTCTCTCTCTTCTCTCTCTACACCCAATTCTAACAAAATGAATCCAATTTTTAAAACCCTACCAACACAATCAATTTAAAGACATTTTTTTTTTATTTTGGTATTTTTTTAAAATTTCACAAAAAAAATTAAATTATTGATAGGAGTAAATGAGTTTTAAAATTTGACCTATTTTTTTAAAATAATAAAATACGATAATATCGTATTATAAAACAATATTATCCTCAAACCTTTGGTGGGATTCTGTTATTATTTTAATTTACCACAATGAAATATATATATATATATATATATATATATATATATATATATATATATTAAATAGAGGTAAATTCTGTTTTTATTTGATCTAAGTTTTTAATTTCTTTAAATAATAACTGTTTTTTTAAATCCTATGAGATTTTTGTATTTATGGTTTGTTTTAAAGATTATCGAAAAAATAGATTTTTTAAAAATTATGGATGCAGTGTTTTAAGATTTGACCTAACTTCTAAATTCTTAAAAAGTAATAGGACAGGTTAATCTCATTTTATAAAATCCTATTGAAGATTTAGAGAAAATTTTTGTATTTATATTTTTTTAAAGTATGGATGTAATATAGGTAGATTGGGTTACAAAATTCGATGTAAATTTTAATTTTTAAAATATTAGAATATTAAGATTTCTTTGATAAAACCCTATAACTGTCCACGCATTATGCGGGTTTTTTTATTTATGGATAATGTATTTAAAACTTTTCGAAATTAATTTTTTTTAAAAATATAGATGGTGGTAAACTGTGTTTAAAATTCTACATAATTTTTTTTAATAAAATATGTTAATGAAATTTAACAAAAACATATGACAGTCATAATCTAGACAGAATTCTTTTTATTAATGGATAACTTTTTAAAAATACTTGTTAAATACAAACAATAAATTCAATGCAAAAAATTATCTAAATTATGGCCACTATAAAAGATAATATTTTTATAAAAAGTTATTAACTTTAAAATTAACTTTAATATTAACTTTATTAATAATTCAAACATATTAATAATTTTAAAAACCACATTAAAAAAATCATTTTTTTTCTCTTCACTCACGCCCACCCCACCATTCCCTTCCACACCACTTCCTTTTCACTCTTCTTTTTCTTCTTTCTCCAATCGTTTTCAAAAAACAAACGATTAAATTGTTTTCTTTTTAAGATTAAGGAAGTCAAACCTAGCTTAACCACAAAAAGAAAACGTCGTGTTTATATTCTCTAAAAGAAAGAAATAAATACCATCGTATTAAATCATTAAATCTGAAATAGTGTGTGCAATTACTTTATCGACAGAAAAAAAAAAAACGAGTTTCATCTAGAGGTTTAGTGAAATCTGAACTTATTCTCTATTATATTTTGATTATATTATACTACTAATATTTTATTATGTTTGATATTGATATGTATTCTTAATAAAATATTTTACATATCCTATTATGATTATTCTTATAGATTATAGTATATAAGACTAACTGATAATTATTGTGAACAACCACTTCAAAAAAATGTGTTCGATTAGTTAATATTTTGTGTTATCCTTTTCCGTTTTATCCTTTAAATGATATGCATACTGCGAGCATATCGTCTTATAGATAATAAAGTTCCATAATTTCAAGAAAAAAAAATTATAAAAGGAACAATATATATGAAGAAATAAAAATTAAATTATAACAGTAACCATAATAAATCATCATGAGAATATAATATAATGATAGGGTTTATCAAGTATTTAGCACACTTTATTTTGTTCAAATTCTTTATTATTTTATTAACCTAAAAGGAGAAAAAAATTAATAAATCAATCATTATATATTTACGAGAACCTCACAGACACTCACAGATTAAGATAAAGGAAGGTGAACCTAGAAGAATATTGTTATAACCTCCTCTCTATAGCAATTAATCACGCACTATTCTCCGAATTGGACCACTTCTATCCTGGTTGAGGCAACTCAAATATTAATTGTTCAAAACCTTGAATATCTTCTTCTTGAGTTGCCTTACCAGAGAATCTAATATTTTCTTCAGTACTTGCACCCTCTTTGCAAAGCTTGCACCTATATATGTTCAGCAGACATTATATGATTCAGAACAAATCACATAGTAAAACCAAATTAACTAGAGGATAATAGATTGCAAGTACTGAATCTTTAGTTGGGACCAGTAAAATATACTTTCCCTGCGACAATTGCCTCTATGCCAGATATACTTATTTGATAGTGCAGCTGCAACCTTAATATTTAAATGAAAGACAACACTTACCCCTATTATACTTAAAAAAACAGAAAAAGTATAACCTGATCTTTGCAATTGTGTTTAAAAGTTGGAGTCCTTTTATTCTCGGGCTCGGGCTAATAAACCAAGATTCCCAATATAAATGTGCAAATTAACAGTCATAAATTCCAAATTGGTACGGAAGATAACAAATACAAATCTGAAATAGATTAACTAGAAGCAACAATTGACGAGCTTCTTGTTGCTGCAAGCTGGACACTTGTAATGCTTGATATACTCAGCCTTAGCACGGGTAATCTTCACACATTTCCCATGAAACCACCTTTTACAAATGTCACAGCAAATCCAGAATCCATCAACATCAGCCCCTTCCTTCTCTCCACATACTCCACAAAGTGTCCCTCCATGTTTCTCTTTCAAATCATGCTTGATAATACATTCAAATTTCAACTGTCGAATTGGATTTCTCTGTGCAAAAATATATATTAATTTACTTTTAGTTCAAAAGTTAGCATCTGGAAAGCAAAACAAAACATCACTAAGGAAAGACAAAACAGTCTGAGACCGGTCATATCCTTCCCCCTGAAACAAGAAATCATCTTACAACAGGAGAATTTGAAGTTCAAAAAGGCTAAACAAACCCCAAATCTTGTGTCAAATTAAGATGAAAAGTAATTAGCTTCACTGTAAAACTAAAGGTATGACATGAACAAACAACTACTAATGTTTAGTTTGTTTTCTCAGCTTGTATACCTTGGAGTTTGACTTAGATTTGCTGTTGTCATGATTAGGAGCTGATGACTTTGTCTTTCCTTGTCTCTTGAACCTCTCAGCAACAACCTCAGATACTGTTGGAAGATCATTTATCATATCAAAAAGACGACCCCTGCACATGAAGAATGAGAAATAAATATTAATGAAAGGTAAGAAAATTGAAAACATTCATCAAAATATCAAATTAACTAAATAAATAAGAGGAAGTAATGAAACACTCTATTATTAAAGTTAATAAGGAAAAATCAGCACTCCACCTAAAGCTTGACTTATGTACCTGAATTTAACATTTATTGTATCAATTACAGTGCTGGTTTCAACTCTAACAAATATAGAAATGAAATCCAAGTCCAGTATTGTTATGAATAAGTAAAATCCCCATTTTTAGCATCTTGTATCTTATAACTCAATGTTTCTTTTATTTATTTCAGGCGCAATCAAATCAACTGAATAACTTCAGTTACCTATCAGTCTTATCAAACCCAAATCTTGTACCAAAAAACATGGCCACAGATAGTAACCATGAATCACTGTGAGCAGCAACAAAGGATAGCCAGTCCCTATGTTTCATCCCGACTCTGGCAAAGTTGATACCTAATACTGGCTCTGGAATCTCTGCAGGCACCTCATCAGCTGGCGGATCGAGTTGCCAGACTTCGTTAGGAAATCCATAAAGACAGAGATCATCCTTCTCTGTATCACAAAAGTCATACAAATCAAATAGAGTTCTTGAAAATTAAAAGTGTACAAATAAATACAGTGAACTCAACCCTTCTAAAATATAAAGAAAGCTAGGATACACAGTCTTGAAAGAATCTAGAATGAAACTAAAATTCAGATCCCAGTAAACAGTAAAATGCAGTCATCTATCATATATTCAATTAGCAAGTGAAGTGGTCAACCAAGCAAAAAACTTTAGACCCAACTACCAAAAAATTGACAAATTTAATTGAAATCTACAACCATCTGAAGAACCCCATCCCAGTTCTGCAGCGGCAGTACCACCTTATGAATGTGAAGAAAGCAAGCAAGAAAAAAAACGAAACTTTTCAATTTCAACGCCATGCATGTAACTATTTATCATCAGGGGTTTTAGTTTGATAAAAAAAAAAATTAATTAGGGACGGAAACAATGATCGCACACCATATCAGAAACACGAAAGTGTAAAAAAAATACTGATCTGAATGAATACAAGTGGAAAGAACCACACCATATCAGAAACACGAAAGTGTAAAAAAAATACTGATCTGAATGAATACAAGTTGAAAGAACCGCGCGGAAACACGAAAGTGTATAAAAAATACTGATCTGAATGAATACAAGTGGAAAGAACCGCGCGGAAACACGAAAGTGTAAAAAAAATACTGATCTGAATGAATACAAGCGGAAAGAACCGCGCGGACGCAGCGATTAAAAAAGATAAAGAAAAATAAAAGGTAGAGAGACACAGAAAGAAAAATACCTGGATCGCATTGGCAAAAGAAGTCTTTAAAATCTGCGGAAGAAAAAAGGTTACGGCTAGAAAGAAAAGCGTGACTAAGATTAAGAATGAAAGAAATGGAACAGTACCGGTGGTGAGGGCCTTAACAATTGCAGTTCTGCGGCCCTTGAAATCCAAGAAGACGTCGTCGACGGTAGCGCGTCTCGGGGGAGTTCCTCCAGCTGCAGCTGCCTCCATGTGCATGTGGTGCAGAGACTGTTCCGTTAAAAGAAAAGATGGAGGGAAAGGGAAACCAACGAACTCAATTTATAAAACCCTATCAAAATTCTCTTAAATATGGCTAGAGGAAGTAGTAAATTGGGTTTTTTTAATTTTACCTAAAGTTTTGTTTTATACTCTCATTTTTTAAAGGGAAAATATGGAGGAGGTCATATGTGTTTTAAATTTTGACTTATTTTTACTTTTTCAGTGATTTTTTTTACTTTTTAAATAATATAAATATTTTTATTTTATTTTATAAAATCCTATGAGCGTCACTAGGTGAATTTTTTTTTATTTATCCATAACTTTTTTTTATAAATTTATAATTTTTTATAAAAAAGGTGATTATGTTTCTTTTAATAGTCAATAGTTAAGAAAAGTCTCCTTCTCTTCCATTAACTAATCCAAGTGCCATAAAAAAACTGACCTTTTTTTGAGTACATAAATAATGTTCTTAAATTTATTTACACAAATAGATTATTTATTGTTTATAAGTCAAGATTTGATTATGGGATAATTGAATTCTCACTCATGAATAATAATGATCTGTAATAAAAGGAAATCTGTTTTATATTTATTAACAAATTATGTTAACCAGTAAGAACTGAACTTGCATTTATAAACAAATTTTAAAAAATCTTATTTCATAATTTTTCTAAAAAACGACTTGTTTAGGAAAAAAAATCTATATGCAATCTCAATCTCTTGTGTATACATTTACACATTATTAATATCAAGAAAAAAATAAGTATAGAAGTATACACATAAATATAAATTCAATTATAGTAAAAAAAAAATTACAACCTCCAACCTAATTCTCATCACCTAAAAGGTTAGAATAAAGGTGAACTTTGAAGAATATGGTAGTAGCTTCTTCTAGCAATCAAGAACACTAACTATTCTTGAAATTGGAGCATTTCTATTACTGTTGGGGTAACTCCACCACAACACCCAATTATCAATTGTTGAAAACATTGAATATCCTCTAGAGTTGTTTTCCTTATCACTGGATCAGGTGAATCCAATCTTTTCTTCAGAACTTGCACCCTCTTCGCCAAGCTTGTCACCTATATATATGTTTCAAGATAAGTTATGTTCACCAGAGAATATAACAATTCACATAGAATGAATCAAATTGCATGCACCATTGTACCTTTCTTTGGGGCCAGTAAGCTATATTTTCCCTGCGACAAATTGTCTTTATGCCGGAGACTGATATACCTATTTGTGCAGCTGCATCCTTAATGGTTAAATGGAATACACCCCTCAAATCATTCAATGTCAGCGTTTTCATTCTCTTTATCTGTACCCCAAACACAAAATTACTCCTTCAAATATATTCAAACACTTGCCCCTTTATTACAACCATACAAGTGCAACACTTTCTAGAAAAACAAAAGATGTATCACCTGAATTTGGCGACTGGGTTTAAAAGCTGAAGCCCTTTTATTCTCAGGCCCTGACTCGGGCTCAGAGTCTTCCTCCACATCATTTTCTGTACAAACAATTCAAAACTCAGCATTTGAAGAATGACTGGGGTCGAAGAGAAAAAGAGACAACCAGAGATTATGAGATTATGAAGACCAACGTGGAATTGTGTTCTCGTCTTCTGTCAATGAAAACTTCAACAGTTTCCAGACCTGTGCAGAGGGCTTTATAATAAGAAGACAAGGGATCTTCCAGAGCAATGTACCCTAATTTATTCTTCTGTGCGCAGTATTTCACCAGATAACTCTTAATTTCTGCTGTGCTACTGTTGCAGAAACTGATATATAATCCCCAACACCCAAAACGAATTAATCAATGCAGACAAGAGTAGAAGATTGAGAAGCATACACTAAAACATAAAATAACAATGAAACTTTGTTTTAGATAACATCGCTCCATGCAAAAACTTTACTTGATTGGAAGTTTTAGAACGTACTCAATCTTGCGATAGTCATCACATGAAAGTCCATCTGGTGTGAAATTCTGACAGTGGACTATGGCATGGCTAATCACTCCGATCTCTCCATGAATCTCAAACCTCTCACAGTCAGAACCTGTGAATTTAAAGAAAATGAATAAGGGAAAGAAGTATGGGGAAAAATTAAACCTGGAATGTGACATGATTCAATACTTGATTACCATTGGTGTAAATCAATTGTCTAAGAACTTGACAGCAAGTACAGAACATTGGCTTTGGTCCAGGAGGCCAAAATCGAAGTTCATCTAGATTTATGTGTGCACCCATATTCACTCCATTGAGAAATTTATTATTGCCATACATGGCATGATCTTCGATCATTGGATCCACGAAGTGTTTTTCAATGGTAAGTGTTCAATAACATCAGGAACATTTTGTTGTTGGTTGTCATTGAATCTATAAACCAGCGTGGGGTCTCGTTCGATATAATCACAGATAAGTGGATTGTGAAATCAGTGGGAGTACTTTTTGTAATTGTTGTCCATGGATGATACATTTAAACGCTATGCATCAGAGAAAAAATAAAAAAAGCTAAACCAGTGAAGAAAATAAAATGTGTACAGCAGCGACGCCAAAGACAGCGCCGCCACTGGAAATATTAACTTCTGACATGGAGGTTGAAACAATGATAATAAGTGTTAAAGACACTATGTTGATGGAATGTACGTGAATTAGATTATATAATTATAATAACTAAGAGTCGCGAGTGACAGTTATTGATCGTTAGGAAATTTGAAGTTATCGTCAAAGACTGGTTTTACCCTTTTTTTAACCGTGGAAAGAAGTACATTTAAATTTTGTTTATTTTCACTTACTTTGTTTATAAATTATTTTTTTAATTTAATGTCTATTTTATTTTTAACGTTTTATAATTTTATTGAAAAAAATTAAAAACTATATATTAATTTAATTTTAAATTAATATTTGTGTTTAATGTTTTTTTTTTAAATTAGTGACTAATTTTTTATTTTTTATTTTCTTGATTAAATTAAATTAACATCATTAATTTAATCAACAAGCTGCCGTTTCATAAAAAAATTCAATACAAAAACTAATTTAAAATTAAAATTAATATATTTATTTTAAAATTTCCAAAAAATTAATAAAATATTTATACACACGCTAGATCCAAAAGGAATTCATAAAAACAGTATGAATGAATATAAAAAGATAAATAAAAAACGTGCTTTCACAATTCTATAAAATTTTAAAAACCACTTTACTAGAGTAGTATCATTTCATACTATTTTGAATAAAAAAATTATCAAATTCTTCTTAATACACACGACTTGAACATAAAAAATTGTAAAAAAATTCATAAAATTATGCAATGCAATGCATTATTGTAAAGACAATCTTAGTGTAAACTATTTACAATTTGTCAGTTTTCAGCTTGCGTTTCCAAGCATTTATTTATAATTAACCTGGCTACTATTCTCAAAAATTTTGTACATAAATATTTATAAATTACTGATAATGTTTTCATTCTTAAGATAAAAATAGAGTAGAAAGGAACCAAGAGTGATGGAGAAAAAAACAAATCTTAATATTATTGCAATCTCGTTGTTTAGATATATAAGAAAGAGAAATATAGAAAAAAATACAAAATTAAAAACATATAATATGAAACATTAAATAAACACAAACATATAAACCATTAGAACTCATACAAATAAGTTTATTTACAAAAGGATATTTAATAAATAAAATATCAATTGATATCTATATAATATTAGTTTAAATTGTATGTCCTGTCAAATAATAACATTTCATTCAAAACAATACTAAGATTTAGAAGTGAACTTGTGAATGATGAATTAAAGTAAGTTTATTATAATTAAAGTCGCACAATTAATGAGTGATAACAATCCTACTTAACTTTTCACCATTTAATATCTTATTATTCGTTATTTGAATTATCACTCTAACAAAAAAATTGTTCTTTGTATATAAAAATACTTAATATACAATATAAATAATAGTTCATGTCATCACAAATCTGTGACCTTATATTTACTTAATTCTTATCATTTTCAATCACTTTTTTCATATAAAATCACTTAAATCAAATCATAATTCAATGAAATACATAAATCAATATTCTATTTACAATCTTTTAACATTTACATTCAATCAATTAAAGAGGTAAACAAATTATTTCTTTAGATTAAGTGAAAATCTAACTATAAGAGAAAGGTAAAATTTATTCTCAATTTTCACTTGAACGGGAAAATTCTCGCTTAAACAAAAATAAAGTTGATAATAAAGTCAGTTTTTTATAATGATACAAAAATGGAGCCAAAAGAGTAAATGTTGAATCCTTAGTATGTTAGATTAAGTGAAAATAGAAAAAAAATCATTCCTACCAAAACTTTACACAAAATCAATATTACAATTTGTAACTTTAGTTGCTGAAATAAATTCATAAAATCAATACATAATAAATGTAAAGAAATAACTATTATCATAAAAACTTATATATAAAGCTCAATTTAAAAAGCTTAACAAGTTAACATACAAAAATTTATTCACCATATCAATATATAAAGAATGATATTTGTAACACCCCAAAAATTATTTATAACATCTAATCTATCCAAATCAGTATTTAAAATATAATGCACAATATAGATTTATATATATATATATATATATATATATATATATAATATATATATATATATATATAAAACCATACACTAACATTGTACTTCAAAAGATTTCTCTCTTTAAAAGGAATTAAAACATAACTAGTTACATTTACGCATATATACATATAAACAAAATAAGAGTTTTTCAAAAAACTTTTAAAGCTGCAACTGGCTCATTCGAGAGCATCTTTCACAGCACTATCTGCAACATTATCTGCTCCCGTGTATAACACGATCATCGCAATAGAAACAAACACACCACACAAACAAGAAAGGGTAAGCTAATAATTCAAAATATCTCAATTAATCTCAAATAATCACAAATATACATCGTTTAACACATAACAGTCAATTGACAATATCTATCATCCAACTCAGGACATCACATAATATAGACAGACTCAATCTACTTTCGGAAGACTCGTGCATTGAATAGACCCCGAGATCTGCACCTGTCATACTACTCTCAATTTGTGTGTCTCATCTCATTACCATTAACATCATATGACAAGGTTAATCCATATGACTGTCTTGACCAGCCCTCTTTCAAGCTGCAGTTTCAGTCGTATGAACCTCCTTCGACTCTCACCACCTAGTAATATTCATGTATTTGATTCCTATCACTAGTAGAGTGAGGATATCAATTGTTAAACCAAATCCTTAGACAATGCACATCCTATTTCTCAACACAGATGTTTTCTTTCCTGAAAACACTATGCCTACGCATCACATACAATTCATATCATACATCATCAATTTTCATTCACTTTCCATTTCAATTACCATAGTGTCAAGAAAACTTCACCACTTTATATAAGTGCACAAACACAATATCATATACAATTTCTCAATCAATCATATATAAAGACATATCCACAGGTCATAACTATCAAACTCTTATCACAAGTCATATTCAATCCATTAAACAACAATCAAAAGTTTCCACATATTACTTTTGAACACCATTACTCAAATAAGATCAATTAATCACATCAATTCAAGATAAACAATCAAACATATTCAATGCTCAAGGACTAGTCAGACCTGTAAGAAAGACTTGAGCACTGATAATTATATATTAAATTTTTTTATGTTAAAGTTCTATTTGAAAGTAACTCATTAGTATAAAACAAGTTACTAGCTTCCCTTACCTGACGAAGATCTCTACACCAGTTCCTTTGATACCTGATAGAGATACTAATCCAAAAATCTAGGGATCTAGAACAAGTTTTAAGAACAAAACCAAATTTCAGTATAATCTTAATTAAGTTGAGAAAAATACTTTTCTCAACTGTTTCTACTAAAATTGATAATAAAAACCTAAGAAAAAACAGATAATAAAAAATCTTTAGAACAATTATGAATTTACTGTGTTTGAGATTCTGATCGGTTAGAAATGATTCCTAACTCTCGAATTACTGCAAGGTACTAAAATCTATATCAGATATAGAAAAGAAAAATTAGAGAAAACTTGATTGAGGGAGAAAGAAAAAAGAAGAAAAGGAAAATGGAAGAGGAGAAGTCGTGTGCTTTTGTTTTTCGTGTGTTTTTATTTTTCTTTCTTTAAATACCATGCCTTACAATATTCAATTTAAATTAAATATGTATCAATAAAAACTCAAATAACATTCTCATTTAATTTCAAACATTTACATATTTTCAAACTAACACATAAAATTTTCAAAATTAAAATATTGTTACCACGTCACTTTTCCGACTAAATCAATCACCTTTGAGTTACTAATATTCATCTTTATAAAAAAAAACATATGCAAACACCGAGCTTTATCACGGAACTTTTTCCAAAACCAACTTAATTAATACGATAACAATACTCTAAAACAAATTATGAATTTACTCTATCCTCCACTAAGATGTATAAGTTAGGTTTTCATATATAAAATAATTTAACTAATCTTTAAAAAAATTTAAAGAAAAGGAAAAAAAATATTTTAAAAAAGTTTGAATAATGAACTTTTCTATCTATAAACTTTACTTAATATTAAAATATAGTTTAAATGAGTTTTGATCTTAATCAATCAACTAATTCCCTTACAAATTCTGGTTATTACCTATAAATATCAATTACCTTTTATTTAAAAATTATATAAATAAATATGTTTATATATTAAATGCCTATAAAATAAATTAGATGCATAATATTTTTTACGTGCTGAATTTCGTTTTAGATATTATTAAATTCATCTTAGATATATGGATAAATAATTATAGATTGCAGAATAAACAGTTAAAAAGTGTATAAATAAAAAAAAATATACTCTGAGATGTATGAAATCTTTCATTATTATTTCCGGAAAGTTCTGTGAAAGCTCTTTCTAAAGAAAACAAGATTAAATATGGAGAGTGTATATGTGAGAAAATTGAAACTGAACATAAAATGAACTTCCAGCGCTGGATTAAGCTAACACCCTCCTTCACTGTAGCTCTGCAAGAATTGCATTGTCTGAAAATTACGTTAATGTTTCCCTGTTACATTAGCCTCAGCTTTCCCACTTAACTGGAATCCCCTGAACAAGCATCCTCTCAAACACTGTCTCCCCCTCTTTCAATTTCCCCTTTGCACACAACACCTTCACAAAAGTGCAGAAAATGTCTTGCTTGATTACAAAATTCTTGTTCATAATGTCATAAAATGTGTTTAGTGCCATTTCTTCATCCCCGTCTTCACAATATCTCCCAAGTAAGCAGCTATACATAGTGGCATCCAGGTTATGCCCATTCTGAAGCATGTCCGAAACAAGCTCTTCAACTGCCAGCATCCTACCCTTCACTTTACAGAGGCCACATATCAATATGCAATACGACAAGAAGTTGGGTGAGCATCCCATCTGACTCATCTGCTTCAAAAGAAGAACTCCTTCATCAGTCTTCCCCTCATCCACAAGAACTCTAAACACTGCATTGAAGCTTGACACACTTGGCTTAACACCCCTCGTCACCATTTCTCTCAGAAGTGAGACTGCTTCTCTTGGTTTTCCAATCTTGCAATACTCATTCACAACAACCCCATACGCTTTCACATCCGGCTTCATCCCCCGACTAACCATTACCCTCAAATGCTTAAAAGCTTCATCAGACCTTCCCACAATACACAACCCCTTCAACAAGCTAGTGTTCGTGGCGACATTGTCCTTCAAACCATTCAACCGCATCCTACTCATCATCATCTTTGCCTCATCCACTTCTCCGCTCAAACAAAGACCTTCAACCAAGGCATTGTATGTCATAACATTCGGAGAACACCCTCGTTCCATCATCTCCTTCAGACACTCCACCGCCTTTTGGAATTCACCTCTCTTCGAATACCCATCAATCAAAGTGGTGAAACTCACCACATCCGGCTCACAACTCTTACTCTCTAGCAATCTGTCAAAAACCCACCTGGCACCCTCCATGTCACCCCTCTTGCAAAACCCGTGGATCAACGTGTTGTAAGTAACCATGTTGGGTTCGCAGCGCATTTCGTCGAACACCTTGCGCGCACTCTCGACCATGCCCACTTTGCAAAACCCACGAATCATGGTGGTGTGAGTGTAAACATCGGGTTCCACCACAGCTTCTGCGAGGACCTGATCGTAGATGGCCTTGGCAATATTGACACGGTTGGCCCTGACGAGCACGCCCAAGATGGCGTTGCATGAGTAGACGCAGCGTCCTGTTCCCAAGTTTTTGGCTTTGTGGAACCAGTGAATGGCGCCCCTTATATCGCCGCAGTGACCGAGAGCGTTGATGAATCTGCAGATGAGGAAGTCGGAGAGTTTGTTGGAGTGGCGGAGGAGGGAGTAGGCGGTGGAGAAGAGGGAGTGGGAGAGCAAGAGGTCGGTGATGGCGGCGTAGCAGGAGGGGGTGTGGGAGTAGTTCTTAGGGTTGGGGTTGGGGTTGGAGGCCCAGTTGAAGAAGTGAAAGGCGTGGTGTGGGTTCTTTTGGTTCTTGATCACCTGAACCACCAAGTTTGGGGTGAGGTGAGGGGAGAATTTTGTGAGAGATGAGAAATCTGGGTTTTGGGGATTTAGGTTTTGAAGGATTGAGGTGATGTAGGTTACGAGACAGAGATTTGGGGTTGGAATGGTGGATGAAGAAGACGAGGAAGTAGAAGAACCTTTTGCTATGGCTTTTCCAAATGCCTGAGCCATTGGCACCTAACTAATAATCACACTCTTTGGTTTTAAACTGGACTAAAGGACTAAAGTTTTGAAACAAAACATTAAATATCATTAATACAATCCAGTCTATAAATTGTTAGTTAATTAATTAATTAATTAACTATTTATAATGTATAGAAAAGAGTATAGCTACTCCAAAATTATATAAAAAACATAATGCTAAATATTTTTTTAATTATAAAATGCCAATTAACCTAACCTAAGTCAACCCATTTATTTAGGGATAATTTTCCTTTCATTTATTATGGTTGTCTTTTTGTCGATTTGTTAGATTTATTAAGACTTGTTTTTGTCAACTCGAACACTCAATTGATTTGACATGTGTACTAATGTTTTAGTCAAAATATGTTAAAAATGCATGATGGCCTACATTAGATTGAAAAAAAAATAATTAAAGATAAAAGTTTGTTATTTTATTATTTCAGTTCAAAATACATGGTGACAAGTAGCACAACTTCAATATAACAGTGGTTTAATTCCTGTTATGTCAGCAGCACAATTTATACCAAACTGACAAAATTTATCTATTTATATATATATAATAAAAAAACTGTTTATTTTGACAGTGAAAAATTACACCAAAAAAGTCATATTACCACTCACAAAAACGGACCCAAATGAAATTGTTGTAGTAAACCATGCCATGCACCTAGTTGTTGTAGTATCAATGTATAGGAACATAAGTAGAATGGAATTTATTATTGAAGAACATTGATCTGGCATATAGGTGCCAACTTTCATCTTTCAGTCATATTTCATCTCACTTATGTGGAATTCTGTCCCATTTGTTCACTTCATGTCATCATGTCTAATTGTTGTCACAATTACATATCCTAGTTAAATTCAAAAAGTATACTAAGCATAAGTTTATATACATTTTTCTGGTTTGTCATATGGATGATACATTATTTTCTTTCATTTTTGGTGATGAAATTTTCATCAGAAAGTAATGACCATTAATATCTTTGCTAGAATTAATGACATACATAAAATTGAAAAGGGAATTAGTCACGACAAAATTAGTAGTTTCACTTATGATAACTTATTAAAAAGGTATAACTTCACAAAGTAATTACAAAAATAAATTATATCCACAAAAACACTCACAGTCAACATCACCACCGAGAAGTCTTAACGAGATAAACATGTCTCCTCTCAACAACACTAAACATACACTATTCTTCTTCGAATTGGACCATTTCTATTCCGGTTGGGACAACTCCACCACAAATCGCAACCATTTCTCGTTGGAGTCTTTGAATTTCCTGTCGAACTCTCTCCCTTGTCCCTTCATGGGGTGAATTCAATGCTTTTCTCAGCACTCTCACATCCTTCGCAAGGCTTTGCAGCTGAGGAATCCAGACACAGGACCATGATGTTCAACAAATAGTGATAAATCCACCAAAAATAAAAGAACAAAACCAAACTAAGGGAGTTGCATGCATGCAAACCTTTCTCTGGGGCCACCTTTTTAAGTTTCCCAAGCGGCTGATTTTCTTCACCACAGAGTCGCTTACGTCCAGTTTATCCGCTGCATCCCTAATAGTTAAATGGAAGTAAGGGCTCAAATCATTCATTGTCATCGTTGGTACTCTCTTTCTCTGTGTAACGCAAAAAAGAGCCAAAATATTTAAAACCAGTACGTTACGCAAAACTTCTTAAGCAAACAGAATGCACTACCTGAACTGCCATATTACGTTTCGGCTTAGGCTTAGTAATTGAAGCCTCTCCATTATGAGGCTGAGAAACAGGCTCAGGCTCAGGCTCAGGCTCAGGCTCAGGAACAGTCTCCGGCTCAGGCTCGGGCTCAGGATCGGGCTCAGAGTCAGACTCAGGTTCTGTGCCATTGGCTACAAAAATAAACATTCAAAACTCAGGATATACGGTTGAAAGGTGAAATTGTCATGAATGGTCGAAGAGAAAACGTGACAATATCAAGAGAAGAAGACCAACGTGGACTCAAGTCATCGTCTCCGTCATTATAATGTTCAGCCCAATCAAGTCCAGTGCAGATGGTATCATAATACGCAGACAACGGATCATCCAGAGTAACCAGCCCTAATTTTGTCTTATCCTTGCAGTACGCTACCAGGAAACTCCTTATTTCTTCTATGCTTTTGAGGCAGAAACTGGTAATACCGAAAAAGATTAAGGTTAATAAATGCAGACAGGAACTAAAAACTATGACTTGAATTAACAAAGAAACTTTGTTTTATATAATCAAACACTCATGCATCGATGCAAATAAATAACAACACCAAAAGAAGTTAGAATTACTCAATCATTTGATAAATTTCTCTTGGAGGTTCACCCCCCGGTGTCAAATCCTGAACGTGGAATATTGCGTGGCCAATCACCCCGAGAGATCCATGAATCTCTAGCTTTTCAAACTTAAAACCTGCCGAGTATTTAAAATTTGAAGAAAATGAAAACGAGAGAAAATATGGTGGAAAAATTAAGTATATTTGTGTATTGTATTCAAAACTAGATTACCATCTGTGTGAATTATTTGTCTAAGAATTTGACAGCAAGAGCAAGATAATGACTTTGGTGACGGGGGCCAATGATCAAGTGCGATCACGTCTTCTTCATTCAGTATACCATGCTTTAATAGTGGATGTTCAGCCATGGATTGTTTACCCTTCCTCGATGGACACTCCACATCAATTTTAGGAACTTCTCCTCCAGCGGTAAAATTATTATTGGCATTCAAGGATTGATCTTGGAACGTTGGATTCAGGATGGGAACATGAATCTGTTCATTGCCAAATAGATAAACATTTTGGCTTTGGGGCAGTGTATGGAGGAGTTGGGGCAGCGCATTTTGTTGTTTTGGCACTTCGTGTTGGTGTTGGGGCAATGAATTTTGTTGCTGCGAGGAGGGTGCAATGAGTTCATCATTGGATAGATCGAAAATTGAGATGTCCCGGTCGATCAAGCTATGAAGAAATGGGTCAAAGTAGGTTTCAATATCAATATCAAATGGTTCGGGAGGCCAAAATCGAAGTTCGTTAAGATTTATGTGTGCATTCATATTTTCTTCGTCGGGAAAATTATTATTGTCAGGCATGGGATGATCTTCAATCATTGAATCCATGAAGGAAATTTTACGCTTCCTCGTGGACCAACCCCCCGTGTCCAAGTTAACTCCTCCTCCTATGGTAAGATCATTATCGTTATGAGTGGATACATCTTGAATCGTTAGACCAGTGAAGGAAAGATCGTCATGTTCAACGACAAAAGGATCATTTTGTTGTGCATTTCGTTGCTGGGGCATTACATTGGGTTGGTCATTGAACATATAGACAAGTGCGGGGTCTGGTTCGATATAGTTACTGATGAGTGGAATGTGAAATGAGTCGGAGGGGTTATTACACTTGTTATCCATGGATGCATTGGAGACACAAAAACACTTAACGGTGGGAAATGGGTGTAGTAGCGGCGCCAAAAGACAGCGCCGCCACTGGGAATATGAACTTCTGATACGATTTGTCGATAATTGAGACAACGATAAAAAGTGTAATAGAGAATATGGGTGGAATGCATGGGAATTATATAGGGACTAAGAGGTGCAACTGACCGTTATTGACCGTTGGAAAATTGAAGTTGATTGTTATGAAAAAGTATTATGAAGACTTTCCACTATAACGTCGTTCCCCTTCATCATTATAAAAACCTAGATTTACCGTATTGAAATCTCTTCTAATGTCTCTCAATTACGGGCTGCACAAAATGTCTCCTCCATTTTAGTAGAACACGGATTTAAGTTTCAAAGAAAAATTAGGAACCAGTTCTTATCGTTATAGAAAGTCCTTCATCTGACATATATCGGAGTTCTCACATTAATGATCACTCATTATACATTCATATATGGTCAAGATGTAAGTTGTCAGGGGTTTTTCTTTTCGTAAACCTTATGGTTAGGGATCTGAATTAGGAGGATAAATAAATTTTTAGTCGTGAGTATTTTTGAATTTATTTTGTTTTGACGTTGGATTAATTGGATATGAATATAGATAATAATTTATTTTTTTTAATTTGATAATATATCATTAATTGAGAGTTGCTGTGAGTTTGGTGATAACAAGAATAATTATAATTTGATATTATTTTCTATAAATTATATTCATTTGAAATTTGTTTTATTAAATAAAATATTATATAATAATAAAATAATAATTTATTTTAATATCAAATGATTGTATTTTATTTTGTGTAGCTTCAAAATATCATCATTCATTCATATAAATATATTAGATGTTTGTAGTGACTATTAGTACAATAAAAGTAATGGAATGGTTTGAGAGAAGTTGCCCAACACAACCCTGAACAATTTACAACATCTAAGAAATATATTTTTCAGCCATTGTTTCTGTACTTTCACAAATTGGGTAGGAAATTATGGTTGTAGACTTACATATTTTACATATAAATTTTAAATTTTGTTCCTTCCTCCTCTTATTCCCAAAAGAATATAGAAGAAAACAAAAATCCCATACACATTTCTAGTATTTACTTATCGGGTAGCCAAATTGGTGGTATTGAAAATTTGAAATTAATTGATAATATCTATTAAGTGAAGTAATTGATACTCATTATTTATATATCTTTTGGTAAAGGGAACGAGTTGAGTATGTCTAATTTTCATGTTGTAAATGATCAAAAGAGGCTATTATTACAAGGGATCATATTTTTGGTATTCTTTGGCATTTTTCATATGAGAGTCTCTATGAAATATTGGCCAAAATAGTATACCTTTATCAAACTCTTAAATATATCTCATAAATGTCCTCGTAGAGCTAGTCCAACACACATTTACCTCGATTATCATCCAAACATTTTAAGAGAAGAAAAAAATTCTTTAAAAAAGTTCATCCTTATACTTGATAGTTAAAAGAAAATTAAAAAAAGTGCAAAATAATTTATATTTTTATTATATCTAGATTAATATATATATATATATATATATATATATATATATGAAATAATTTAAACATTTTCTTATTCTTTAAAATTTTGAAATATTTTTATTGCTGTTTGTTTCATTTTGGAAAATATTTACAAAATTTTGAAAATAAAGAAAATTTAAATATAAACTTAACAATGAAATTGATCAATAAATATAGAATAATAAATCAGGACATATAAAAAACATATAAATTATTATATTCTTAAAAAGCTAAAATATCATGGAAGGCAATTTTCATAATTAATTTTTACATGTAACAGTTTTTATAACATTGCTCTTACTAAAATAACGTTTTGATAATTATTTTTTATTGTAATAACTATTTTATTTATCATAAACTTACGGATACACAAACACATAATATCTGTATTTACAAGTGTGAATCCCTTCCCTGATGCCCAGTAGAAGTGAAGTTGTTGCTAAGAAGTAAGTGGCTTCACTTCTTCTTGCCATTCCTAGTTATTATAATTTTTAAAAAGCGTACTGTTATTTTATTGCAATTTTTTTTGTAATTTTAACTTTACTTTTTTTATGGAAAATTAACTTTTTTGTCACTTTATTTATAAATTTTATTTAATTTAGTTGCATTACTGGTTTTAATTTGATTTCACACTTGAATGGAATTATTTTTGTTAATTTGTGTTTCTCACCTCACATTGATACACAACAATACTGAAAAAAAAAAAAAAAAAAAAAAAAAAAATGAAAAAAGAAAAAATAAAAAAAATCGGGAAAAAAGGGGGGGTTTTTGAAAAAAAAAAAAAAAAGGCAAAGGGTT
>Ga0099824_1002719_pt1 | contig 25917 bp, 8 predicted proteins | sample SiratrowhiteBW_FD_76837 | JGI IMG/M metagenome (GOLD analysis project Ga0099824, IMG submission 76837) | Root nodule microbial communities of legume samples collected from California, USA - Siratro white BW | ecosystem: Host-associated > Plants > Roots > Nodule | place: USA: California...
AAATGAAAAAAAAAAAAAAAAAAAAAAAAAAAACAAGGGACAAAAAAAATAAAAAAAAAAAAAAAAAAAAAAAAAAAAAAAAAAACTCTATCTCCCGCAAGATAAAGAGAAAAAAGAAGCTCAGTTATACCACCAGAGGTCAGTTCAAAGTAAAGGAATCATCAGACCAAAAAAGAAGGAAATGAATCGAAATATCCTTAAAACATTGTCACACACGGAATAATAGAGCACCAAATTCAACCATCAGGGTACGCAAAATTAGAAAATAGAAATAGGGAACGGATATTTGGTGTGGTAAGAACCTCTTATAAATTATTTTTATCCTCTTAATCACCCAACCAAAATTCCTAGAGAACAGCACCACCAAATAATTAAGAGTTGAAACTATTGTTTGATGATTGACCATCAAGCAATTGCATTATATATAATACAATCTTGACTCGTGGTGATCTTTATGTAGCTTTTCATTTCTCTCTTATAACTATGCCTACGCAAAACTCTCTATAAACTAATACAAAGCGCTAAAATTGTTACATATGATTTATGTGTACCTTACAACGACTTGTACAGCACCACAGTGACATATTTGGCTAGAAACCGATGAGTTGTACCAAGGCCAACAACTGTAGGACTGCTCTTTCCTTTCTGCGTGTAAAGATGATTCAGCACTCCATGTCGAGGTCTTGACAAAGGAGGTTGAATTTCCATATTTGTTCCAGGCACATTTAGCAGTGTCATTTGCAAGAGTGGAGGAACCAACGGTGGCTCCTTAGCATAATCTTCAGAACTAAGCTGTAAGTTATTATAACTTGACTCTGGTGATTGAGGAGGCTCAAAACTAGAAATGCTTCCAATATCTTCCGGAACATAATCCTATACACATATTACATAGCTTCGTTATTCTCAATTTTACTCGTAGAGGATATGCTACAAGATTAATTACTGGCTACTTTTCATGTGTTAATTCAGCCCCGTGAGAGCATTTGAAAAATAAGTGGCTATGTAAAAATGACATATCAATACACTTGATATGGAAAACTAGTGGTCCCTTGGCAGACTTGGGACTTGTAAATTGATCATCAAATCTTGAATATTTTGCAATGAACGTTATGTTCGAGTAGTTTACATTGTTAATAGAAGGAAAAAGGTTAAATATTTCACTATTTCTTCTTCCCATGTTAAAGCCTTTCTATACTAAGGAGTGTGCATTCCAGTGACTCTCGCCTCAGAGTTAAAAGAACCAAGCAGCTTTCCCATTAACTACTTTGACTAACTGACATATTCTTTATTATTAGATAGTTAACCAAATTGACTTTTATTCTAGCAGGAGAATAGCACAAAAATCACTATTTAATTTTCTTTTATTTTCCTGTCCCCCTTCTTCTCAAAGCCTTTTTTATGTTACTACCCCGAAGACCATGACCCAATCACTCTCTCTAGCATTTCACTTGAACCAAGATTGATCAGAAGCCCATTTCAAGTGGATTCCGTATCAATAAAGTGATCATTATGTGTTAATAAAAATAAATAAACAGACATGCTGAATCTAAAGCTTCAAAAAATTTGGTTTAGTACTTATCCAAAAGTATTTAAACACTGATGACTCCGTTAGGCTGTGTTTTGCTAGAAAGGGGAATCAAAGCTTTGTGCCCTCTGTGCAAGATCAGACACAGAGTAACAAGAATCCAATCTATATGGAGAAGCATCATCAAGAAGTGTTACCGTCGAAAAGGAATAGAAAAACACCAAGTTATCATCTCAGAAGCCCTGCTGACTTCCCTTCACAACTCAATGAACGGAAAATATTCACCAGGAACAACAGTTATGACAAGAAATCCAAAAACATGTCCCTGAAATGAGTTTTGGATCATACTCATCTGAAACAACGGGGCACTAGCTCCAAGGAAAAGTGAATATGAACAAAAGTTTCACACTATCAAAGGAGAGAAAAATGCATTCAAGTTACTGAAAACTAACAAGGCTTGCCCTCTACAATTTAATCTCACTGGATATTCATTTTTGCAACATAAGCATGATTATTTTCTCAAAACGACATATAATGACCTTAAAATTTCAACTTTGTCCGAGTGTTAAACATGTCAATATATATATGAAAAAATACCTGTAAGTCCAAGATGTTGTAAGCATTCCCGGCATCATCATGGGCCCAAGGCGAGTCTGGAGTATACCTTCTCCCTCCATCCACAATAAATCTGTACTGGTAAACCCCAGATGGCAATACCTTCATTACTGCAAAGTCTTTCCCTGATCTCTGCAGGGGCATTCTAAAGAACAAGGAATATGAGAATCCAAGAAACAGGCAAAGAAGCCATTGAAGAGCAGTAAAGATGTTAAACTTTTTAAACCTTGTTTTCCAATTATCCCACGATCCCTCCAGAGCAACTTCCTTTCCACCATAACTCCAAGTAAACATAGTTGGAATTCCCAGATCACTGAACATATCTTCATACCCTGAAGTTGTCTCCATCGAGGAGTAACTGGGAACATGCATCTCCTCAGGTGTTTGTAGCGGAACCAGAGGAAGCTAGACAGGGGAAAGGGAATTATTGAGAATTGATGAAAACAGAGAGTCCACGGAAGAGCAGTATACAAAAGAGGTAGGAAAGGGCCACATCCAATACAAGATTGAGAAGCAACAAAAAATTGTATAAAAAAGGAGAGAAATTGAATAAAAAGGATACTGCTAAATTCGGATATTATTGAGAGAGTGGAAGCACCTGAGGAGTGAAGACGAAGGGAGAGATGGTGGGAGGAGAATGAGGCATGGCGTTCCCATCAGCAGAAGCTTCTTCTGCTTCTTCTTCAGAACCACGCACGTTCACATTACCCATTCTCAACTCAAAGGAAGAAAGATGAATGAAAGGAAAAAGCTGCAACTTAAAGAACAAGAATAATAATAATAATAAGAAGAAGATTCTCCGACGAGTTTGGAGGGGTAGCAACACCCTGCAACAGCGTCACCACCTCTTCGTTTCGTTTCTTTAAGAGACTTCGCTACTTAACTACCTTTATAAACAAAGTACCAAGTGCCATTCTTAAAAACCAAAATTTCCAGAACATCCTTAAAATACAAACAATTTAAAAATATATATAAAAATGTTCTCAGATGGAACTGTTATAAATTTAAAAACCGAATTTTTAGTAAAACTGTAAAAAAAGACATTGCTTTATGAATTTTTAAAACCTTTTTATATATTTTTAATAAAAAGTTTTTTAATTCTTTAATTAATCTATAACACTGATTAGTAGGACCATGGGAAAAACCAAACCACTCCGATTCTATACGAGTTACTTTAAAGATAGATGTAAATTATTAATTGCTTGATAAAGTTTACTTACTAAAGAATTATAGACAAAAACAATATCACAAAAATGTTAAGATTCGATATTAATATTTTTGTAGACTCAAAATTTTCAAATGCCCATTCTCAGGCTTATCGTCAATCCTCGAAGTTTTTAAATATTTTATATAATAATTATAATCGTAAAACTTACAAAATTAAAGTATTTAATTACAATTACATTTATAGGTGCTTTTGAGTATGGTAAAATTTCATCAAACCTGTTGCTCAATTGATAGTAGACCGAGTCAAAATAAAAAATATTTTCAATTTTAAAAAATTATCGTTTTTCTATACAATTCATCTTGATATAGTTTTTTGATATTTATATTGTATATGTAATTTCAATTAAAAAAGTATAAATAACATTGATGCAGGGGTAATAAGGTGAGACAGAATTTACTTCATAAGTAATGAACTTGTTTTTCATGATTTTGACTGTTGGAGTCTGACATGTAACCATCCCTTTGCCCATAAGAATTTATCTATCCGTACAAGTAAAAATATACTTTTATTTTTTACAAATCCCATAAATTAGAGAGATGTTTGAGTTTATTGTTGGGGTAAAAAGTAGACAGAAATATTAAATATGACATGGTGATGGCAAAAATAAAAATAGTTTAAGAATGCATATAACAGTTTTCCATTAAAGATATTGTAAGGAATGTTTTGGCATGAAGACTAAGACAGGAAAGGAAGTATGACAGCTTTCAATATATGTGATTTTTCAATTTTTATTTTATAAAATATTACAAATAATAAATTAAAATTAAAAATTTATTATGTAATAGATTGGTTACTTGATGAGTTTGATACCAAAACTCAATAATTGAATTAATATACAATGAGTTTAATTGGATTAGGTTAAATTGACCTATTAAAATTATTATAATAAATTAACTACAAAGCACGATAAAACAAAATTAAAAGTATTTTAATGTCGTCATGACACATTTTTGCATTCTGAATCTTGTGTGACTCTTAGAGGTGACATAATTAAATAAAACTTAAATACATGTAATTAAGTTATTGGGTAATTTATCTTTTTACCTTTCTTTTGGAACCTTTCTTTTGTATGTTTTATAAAGTGAAGAGAGAATAATAAAAAAATGAGAATAATATTTTGATTCATTTTTGTTTTTTAGAGTCATCTGTTTTATGCTTTTGGGTTTGAGTTCTCACAAACTAGAGCACTTTCATAAGCTAAAAAATTTTAAGAATCCATTTACGTAAAAATTATTATTATTATTATTATTATTATTATTATATATTTATTTATCGCTGAAATAAACTAACTACTAACTACTTTATCGCTTTTTATTTACTATTTAATTAAAAAAATACTGATAGACATGGAGCACCTTTTTCCCTAGTTGTTTAATAAAAAACTGGGAAATCATTACAAACTTCAACTCCTTAGTGATCCAAGGTAACTAACCCCACTACTTTCATATACTGTTCGAACTTAAAAAATATTAGTAAAATTGTATGTTATTTTCTATTACCCTCCCTCGCAAAACAAATATGAGCACAAAAAACCAATGAAACCATAGATAAATATGTATTAAGAACCGTAAATAAATTGATGAACATCATGTTAAAAAATAAATGATTATATTATAGTTAATATATATTAATGTAAGATAATAAAAACTATTAATAAATAAATTTTATAAAACCAATTTAATTTATTTAAGTTTAAAAGGTAGAGTTTAAATTAAATGAGAAATGAAAATGTATTTAAGAGAATATTATAAATAGTAGGTTTTAAAAAAATTATTCTTCATTCATTATAAAATTTATCTTTCTAAAATTTTAAATGGTTCTAAAATATCTTTAAACTTTTATTCGTCAATCCTTCAAATGACTAAATAATATCTTTGAGAAAAAAATAGATGAGAGACTAAGATAAATCAATTATAATACTGATCTAGCTAAATTCTTAGTTTTCTTATAATTTGAAGTTATTCTTTACTTTCTTCACATGTGAGAGTTTTATGCTCAAATTATTAGAATCAACTAAGAAAGAGGAATTTGGTGGTGTAAATAGGTGGAAAATTTAATTTTGTTGTATTGATAATTTTTAAGGACGAAGACTAAATTGAAAATCTATTACATAAAAATTATATTATATATTTACCGTTTCCTAATTTCGTCTACAAATCAAATTTAAAAACCAAAGTTGTTTTTATGTTGAAAAAAGAAAAGTCATCAAACCTCCAATATGGTTGCATCCACACTATCCAATTAGTCATTCATGTCCTTTGGTGATTCCTCCATGCATCTAATAAAATAAAATAAGGAAAAGTTAATTACACTTATTCTTAATTTAAACTTAATATATGTATACATTAAAACTATTTTTTTTGGGAGAAGTTAAAACCATATAATTCTTCTAAAGATAGCTTATTTTAACTTATGTATATTCTAATTTTATTTTACAGTAAAGCAACTATTTCACTTTTTAGTTTTTTATTTTCTATAACAGAAACTTATTCGAACAAAGTTTTATTGTAATTTAACTTTTAGAGCTAATTTTCAGAGATACTAAATCAAACGCTGATAACAAGAAATAAGAATAAATAAATAAATTAATATAATGATATAATTGTTAGAAACGTTCTAAACTCGGTATTTTTTTCATTTCTCTCTTTCAATAAGAAAATTTCCCTCTACCTTATCTCTGATTTTATTTTTTTAAATCTCTGATCACGCTTGATTTTAGACTTAAAGATTACTTTTAATAAATCAGATTTTCAAACATTATATAGACTTCTGTAAAGATTCTTATTTTTTTTTATTTGTCTTAGTAGAGTAAGTTGAGAAAAGTTATTTTCTCAAATTTGTTAATATGAATTTTTTTTATGTTTGAATATTTTGTTTTAGATATCTATAATTTAAATAGTTTTTTTTTTAGTTGAAAGTTATTTTTGAGTAAAAAATTATATGTAAGGAAACTACTTATATTTTGTATAGAATCTTAAATAATCGGAACATAAGTTATAATATTTTTATTTTTTATGTAGATATTGTATTTTTTTAAATAAATAAAGATATTACTTGAGTCTGATTGATAGAAGATTATTTTAGAATATTTTGAATTTATTATTCTTGTTTTAAAGTTAATATAATGAGATTATGTATAGAAGGATATATAACTTTTTAAATGGAGTTTTGAATATGATTATATGATTTAGATGAAAATATATATTAAATTTGAATGGTCAATGTTTAATTCATATGAGTGAAAAATTATGTTTAACTAAGTTATGAATTTTACTTGTCATTTTGAATATGTGTGAGAGATGTATTTGTTAAATAGGTTTTAAATATAACTTTGAAAATAGATTTGATTCTATATTATGAGATTATTTTTTTTTTGTATTTTTTTAAGTGGATAAGTTTTGTTAAAATGAAAATAGAGTTGAAATTCGACTTTCTTTTTAGTCCTATTTTCACTAACCGAAAATAAAATTATAACTCAACACTTGTTCTTAAGTAGTTTTTCACTTAAATAAAAAGGTTTTTGCTCAAATAAAAAAATATTTTATTTTTTATCTTTAAAGAATTGAATGTGAATGTTTAATATAAATATAAAATTAATATTAATTATTTAATTAATTGGTTTGTGGTATTAATTAAATGATTTATGTTGTATGATGATAATAAGATGGATTGTATGAATTTAAGTCATGAGATAATATGTTATGACTATCTTAATCATAGTAGATATTTTTGTATTTTTGTGATGACCTAAAGTCACATAAATTAAGATAATAGGTGATAAAAAATGAAGAGAAAATTATTTCACATTGTGGATTGTGACATATATCTATTACTCTTTGGTTTACTCATCAATATAAGTAAGTTTTAGATGGAATCATATATATATATATATATATATATATATATATATATATATACTAAAAATATTATCTAAACAAGAATGTCACAAATGGAGAGGAGAGGGGGCTGCACAATGTGATGGTGGATGTGTGGGGTTGTGGAGGTTTGGGTTGCCATCTTCCAGTTAAGATCAAGTTCGGTGGAGAGGATGACTATATTCAAAATAATTAGAACATGTTAGAAATAGAATGCAAAACAATTTTAATAGATGGAATAATAGCAATAAAGGTAACTTCTTGTTAGATATTAATTTAACAAATAATTAAATATGTATTTTATTCTGTATAAAGTAAACCGATTTAGATTTTAATTCTTGTAGTTTTTATTTTATTTTTGTAAAACTCAAATTTAGTATTTTTAGTATCTAGTATTATGTAATATTTACTAAGTATTTGTGTCTTGAATGAAAGGTAAAGCGGCACTGATAAAGAAAACACTTGAATATATGTTGTATAATATTAGCACATAACATCTCTAAAAGACTATAAGATCCATAAAAAAATATGCTACTTATTTATCCTAAAGCAAAGGTTAAGAAATAATAATATATATACACATATATACATGGACGCATCATGTGAATGATTAAGGCTAAAACCACACATTTAACCTTTTTCCTGAGAAGGAGATGAGTTTTAGAAATAGACAAGAGATACTTATGAGAGTGATTCATCAATCTAGTCTTTTGACTTTGTTAGCCCAGACAAGATTGATGGGTACATATACTGATAGAGGGGCCATGCTGGATCCACTATCTACGGGCCCAGTTCATTGCATCGTTTGAGAAACGAGTCACACATGAGGACAGGGAGAAAGGGTTTTTCAACTTTCAAAGTGCGAGAGGCATTCCAGTCTTTGAGGCAAAACATCGAACACGTAGCCGACCATTCCCCTTGTCGACGTATAGTCCAACCTCAGTCACTTCGTGAGTGCCCATTTCGTTGTTTTGCCTCCTCCTTTTTGTTTTCTACTGTTTCATTCTTTGAGTTTTCGCCAATACCGTTTTACCTGCCAATTGGTTCTGACTTCTCAGACGTTAGTTTTGGGTTCCTGGTTTTGTTCTTGTTCAGAGTAATTTCTGCTGACTATGCCAACATAACATAATGTTATGTCACGTGACATTCTAGATTCATCTGTACAATTGGTTTTATATCCCGCAAGAATACTGTGCTCATCTTCTGGTAGATAAATGCTTCATAGAAAACCCATAAGCGTAATCATTGTGGAAGAATTCTTATGGTCAATTCTTGTAAGATGTTTGTGACGTGCTGTTGCATTGCAGTTGCTTCTATGATGATCGAGGGGTTTCTTGAGAGTGTCATATTCCTGTTTTTCTTGAACAAATGTAATACAATTCTTTATGTCAAGGCAGCACCAAGTTCATACGTGAATTATATGAGGCCATTTAGTTCAAATGGCCTTGTTGGTGGTCTCCCGGAGACTGATTTATAATCTCCAAACTACCTTAGTCAGTACATCAATTTCTTCTCATATACAATCATTTCATATATTGTCTCTTATGTCACCCATCCATCTTAATATTCTCATTTTTGTCACTCGAACCTTTTTTTCTCTTGTCTTTTGTAATCTAACATCCACTATCATAAAGTATATGGGGATAACATATGTTAAAATTTGTTTGAGTTTGCTAGGTATTTTTGCTGTCACAGATAACCCTCAACGTCTCTCCCCATTTTAGTAATCTCAATTGTATCTTCTATGTGACATATCCCCTATCATTATTATTCTATGGTATTGAACTTAGATATTTGAACTCAAGACACATTTTCCTGCTTTGGTTAAAGAAGTGATTCGGTCTATGTTTGTTGCTTGTTTGTCTCATCATGACATGAAATATTATTGTAGTTTAGCATGATCCTAGTTGCATTCTGAAGCTTTTTTGTGAAAAAATCATTATGGTTAATGCGTGTGATATGTGTTTGTAATAAACACATTTGTTTTCTTGATGAGAAAATTCTAGTGAGGAACTCTTGTGATATATGGTGAATGACGGTAGTGATTTATGTGTATATAATTTTGCCTGAGCCTATTTTGTAATTCGTTGTACATGTGTTATACATGTTTGCCTGGAAGTGATCAAGACCTTGTTTATTGTTTAAAGTTTTGAGCAAAAATATTCTTTATTTTTTCAATAAAAACTGCTTGCATCTTCTTTGAGATAAATAGGAAAAAAATATTGATGTTTGAACCCTTAACTTTTAATGGAAAAATAATTGTCTGGTCCATCTTAGGAATAGGAAAGCAAATTGAGTATTAGAGTGTTACATTAAGTTTGGCCCAAAGGAGATAAAAGAATGGTATTCAAAGAGAATAACTCACCTTTGTGCCCTATTGTGTGTTAAAATGATCAGAAGAAAAAAGAAAAAAACTAAGAAAGTAAGACGTAGGAGGAGTTTGATAAACTGGTTATGAATTATTAAATGAAATTTGGGCTGAAATTAGTGATTGTATCACGATATTGAGTAGAGGATTTTTTTTTTTTTTATCCTCATTCTTTGATACTTTGAATTCAAGAAAATAAATAAATTTTATTATAGTTTAACCATGTTACAACTAATACAATTTTTAGTGATCCAACCTTACCTGTTCAATACTTCTTTGAGATGAAAAGCAAAATTAATATGTATGGCTTTATGGTATTACGTGCACGTTGTTACTTACCTACTTACCAATATTCTCCTACAAAAAAACTAGTGTCGTTGTGGATGACTTGTGTTTCCGTATTTGAGTAAACTTCAGTATTTTTTTTTTAATTTTGAACTTGCAAATTTATTATTTTAATTTTATTGAATTCATATTGTCTCTTTGATTTTATTTGAATTTTAGATTTGATAAGATTTTGAATTTATTTTATTTTATCTAATGACCTTAATTAATAAAAAAATAACTCAATTTTGTGAACCAAATTCAGAACATTTATTCTGAATTTGCTTAGAATAATGGTTAGAAAATTGAGTTGATTATAATTTAATTAGAATTAAGAACAATTTATTGGAAGTTCTAATTTAACTAAAAGACAAACTTTATTTTTAACTGAAATCTTAAGCTACATTTTACTTCTCATTATACTATTTAATTCAATTAAAATTTGAGATTCGTGACTTATCACCAAAAAAATCCGTTTTCATTTTTAATATTTTACTTAAACAAAATTAGTTTTCCTTTATTTTTAACAAGCTTATATATCTTAGTTTATTTGACTATATTACTAGAAGACAAGAATACAACATTGATTCTTGATTGACAAGAGATAAAGTATAAAAGACATTTGAAACCTCGACTATGTCTGGTCATGTGTTGAGCTAGAAAATTTGCTGCTCGTAACCGACACTATAACTTGAAATCATTGTCGAATAGTAAAGTTTTGTTTGTATAATATACTGTTTTCTTTTAGTGCAACTTTGAATTAAATTATTTCAAGAAAAATAATATATATATATATATATATATATTACAGATTTTCGAGAAAATGTTTGAAAAAAATTATTTCCTAAAATTAATTTACAGTCAAATGTGAACTTAAGACATTTTTTATATGCAAAACATTTGGATTATTTTGAAAGTATATATTGAGTTTGAATGAGGGAAAAGAAGAAAGATAGCTTACGATTCTCATTTTTTTTTTCTTTGATCTATGTGCTATCGTTTTAAAGACTAAACGGCACAACTAGCGAAATTTCACCTTCTAATTTTTATTACATTATAATTTCTTTATAAATAAAAATATATATTTTCATTTAATTTATTTATTATTATGGACAAGCCCTGACGTAACTTTAACTATTGGGTTGCCAAGTCTGATACATAACTTGTAAAATGAATGTTAGTTGAGCTAAATTAAGGTAATTCTTGGTAGAGCAGACACAAATTTTGAAGGTCCCGTGGTGGATATTGCAAGTGGGAATAACCGGTTTGAAAAATAGTATCAAGGAACAATTCCTATGAACTTTTCAACTGTATTTTCACACAAACAATATGTTTTACAAAGTGACAGAAAATGCAGTATGTACTGACAGACTTTGAAAGCAACGCATGCAACCCAATCTGTGACTATAAGCGCCATCCTAATGAGGCATGGTTGAAGATGGTGCAATGCATTGGAACTTAAGTGGCATGCTGGATCCTTATGTTTCCAGCACTGTAAGTGCGGATGCCATTGCCAAAGGAAGAGAGCCTCAGTCCCTTTTGTTTCTTCACACCAACTGCTCGACAAATTGCCTTTGGAATCCTATGAATTTTCACTGAACATACCTTTTCCAAATTAGGAATAGCATGAAGCTGAGAAGGGAGATCCACTATGAACTCTCCAAACTCATCAGTTACACCTCTTGCTACCGTTGACCATTTCCCCTTCCACTTTCTGCCATGGCTGTGGCACTTCAAACCAACCCAAGCTCCTGTATCAACTCATAAATTAACCACCCGAATGAACTTTTCAAAATATATGGGAAAACTGGATTGATTTCCATGTCTATTATTCTCCACTCTCTGATAAAAAAAAGCCACACCAAAATTCAAAGCAAATTCTATCGACCAAATCGTTACACTTTAATAAAATTAGAAAAAAGAATTCTTTTATCATTATATATATAATAAAGAATAGTGTTTATTTGTATTTTTTTCCCATAAACCACAACTTTTTTTTCCCTTGATTTACCATTGTTATAATATAATGTGAGGTGAAAAAGAATTTTCCTTCACCTATTATTTGACAGAAAGAAAGGTTGGGACTCATTGTCATTGTATTTTGTCTGCCATCGATTAATTTGTTTTTTCATTTATGTTACAATCAAACACAGACAGCTGATCAATAATGACCAAAGAGATTTAGTGAATTATAATCAAAACTATTGTTGTTTTCCGAAGCAGAAATTTTACCAACCAAGCTTTCGCTTGCCACCAAACACTGCAACACCAACTGCAATATAGGCATTTGCTTTTAGGCAAAACTTTCCTAGTATTTTTCGAAAACATTAATCGATTCTTCTCTATACCAAAACCATTGAGTCATGTGAAATATTAGAAACATCTATTTGTTGCTTTACTTTCAACCTGCTCCACAAAAACACACCACTCCCCCAAACACACCACAGAATATACATATTCTTAGTTCGATATATACTCTTGGAATAGGCAAGTTCATAATAAGCTATTAACATGCAACTTAATGAAGTAATATATGGAAAATCAGAAACTATATCTAAGCTCTATTTACATGCTACAAACTTATATAATTGGTAAGTATATGTTAACTAAACTTGATTATATACAAGTCTAGAAATCCAGGTACCTTGTAGTGGCCATGCATGAAGTTGGTCTGGTGCCTCACAACTAACTGAGCCTGTGATGAGGACTGTGGATAGCTTCTCCTCTCCATAGCCAGCAATGTGCACCACTTCATCTCTATTTGATAATAACTCCATCAAAGGGTTGTCCTCTCCTGCGGCCAGAGATGCAAGCACGAAGATGAAAAGTAGCATGACAAGGGTTCTCATCATCTTTGTGTTAATTTGTTTATCAACTTTGGCTACTTTACGAAAGATATTTATGTTGAACCCTCTCCAAGAGACAACACAATACAAATTATCAGGTGCCACTTCCTTTGCATTTATATAAGCCTCTGTTATTCCATTGCCCTCTCAAATTTTCCAAAATGCCCTTATAGGTTTGACTTTGATGTTTAGTTAACCTATCCCATTAATTAATTAATCAAATATTACGTCTTAATGTGAGCTTTGTGACAATCAGTAAAACCAAATTTATTGTATCATTGGTTATAGTTGAAACTAAAAAGAGAGATAAATTATGATGTGAAAAATACTGTACTAATTATTGTTTCCTCTCCTATATTTTTATTTGAAACCTCTCCACTTCATTTCATGGAGCATAACCATGCATATATTAATGATAGTAACTTTAATGCTTGATGTTAAAGGGATTAACATTGGTATAAAGATGGAAAAATTAGGTTGGACAAAAGGAATGCGAATAAGAGAAGAAAGAACTTGGAAGTTAGAAATGGAAGTTAAGGTATGAGGTTGGTGGCCTACTATATATTATCGTCTACTGGTACGTATATATATTGAATTTAATTATTTCTTTCATTAATAAAACTAGTTTAAAAGTGGACAAATTTTCATGGCTAGTCTTTTTTTCAAGCCTGTTTCAACTATATTTTCTTTATATACATTGCAGGTCAACAATTATGGTGTATAGCTATAGCTACTTTAAAAACAATAACTAGTATATATTAACTCTCAACCAGAGAAGTTATTGAGAGAAAATTCTTAAAAAATATGACACAAGAGAAATGATGAAGCATAAGGTTATTAAAATAATACTTGGATATTGTTATTAATATTCAATGTATGAAAAATGTATTTAATACCGTATGTGACCATTCAAATATCGTGTGCCTTCATTAAAAAAGAAAAAAAAAACTTGTTTTAAAATTTATTCCTATCTTTATATATTGTGGACGAACAGATATTGATTATTTGTATGTTTGATTAAATATAAATCGGTCTGATCATGTCACAGGTCTTCAAAAACAAATTATCAGTTCTCTGTCATAATTGAAAATGGGTTAAACATTTTACTCTGATTGATAGAAGCGGGTTAGGGAGTGTTAGTGGGTGAGCTTGTTAAAATTTTAAAATTTTTATTTTATAAAATTAATACAAATCAATAAATTTGTAAAAATTTTTAACTTACATTAATAATATAGTCTAAAATTTATTTTAATATTAATTTTATTAGTATTAAAGAAATTAAATTCATAAAATAAATTCAAATTCAGAATAAATATATATTTGATTTTTTAAGAGTATTAAAATCTTTAAAAAATTACATCATTTTAAACTTGTATTTTTATGATTATTAAATATATGACTATAAATTAATTATTACGAAATACATTCAATAATGAATTTAATATGTATTTTAACAAGCACAATAATATTATGTATTTCATTTATTAAATATATAATTAATATTGTGAATCTAATATTACACGTGAATTTAATATATATTAAGTAGTAATGGTTGGAGAGGTAACAAGTAGTAGTTATAAGCTATACGTCGCTTTACAGGTATTTGTCCTTTTATTTATTTTGTCAGTTGTTGTGTATTGTTTGGAAAATATTTGTAGATTTTCTCACACTTGCATGTATTTATAAACATCATGAATACTTTGTTTATAAATTTTAAATAAAATTATTTAAAAATTATTTTTAAAATATAGATTTTGAAGTAAATAAAAAATACATAATAAAATATTAATACAATAAAATTATATTTTATTAAAAAACAAATACATATTATGTTGTCAAAAGTTAAACATTAAAAGATACATATTATTTTCTTTTGAATACCAAATAATAGAAAAGGATTACAACTGCATAAGTTTTAAAATAAATTATGAAATAAGTTAATACTAGTTTAGTGATTTAAAATGGAGACAAGATTACATTTGTATTTATTCTCATTATTGTACTTTATTTAAAAAGTTAAATATTTTTCATTAATAATATTTTAGATAAAAGTTTATTTGTCATCCCTAATATATGTTTTTGAATAAAAAAAATTGATAAATAGATTTAACACTAAAAAAATGTAGAAAACTTTATAACACAACTTAAAGTATAACTCTCTCTATTTTAAATTTACACAAATATTTTAAAAATAGGATGTGAATTTATATAATTTTTTGCCTAAACATTTACCATATTTTTTAAGATGAAGTCTCTATTCAAACGTTAAAAATATATATTAAAATAAACTAATTATATAGTCTATAATAAAATAGTGTGGGAATTCTCATATGGTATGATGTGATGTAAATAATTTAGTAATTTTTTAAAAAATATATGTAATTTTTTATTTATTTTTTGGTTTTTTAATAGATTCCATTTAAACACCTCTATTAATAACATTATGTACCTTACGGCACTCTTAAAAAACATTAAATACATATTCAAACAAGTAAAAGTACTAAATTAAATAAGTAACTAAATAAATTTATAAATAATTATTAGTCATTTTTTTATACCTGAATGATAAAATTACCCACTATATTTACTATTAAAATATTTTTTTAATAACATAACCATCCACCTAATTAATATATTGAGTTTGTAAGATGTAACCTTATGTCTCTCCAAAATTATTTTAATTATTTTAATTTTGATAAATATTTTTTCATACCCATTCTCTCAAAATTTATCTTCTACAGAAAATTCATTAAAATCAAAATTCCTTTGATGACTACCCATTTCCTTACTTGGAACATTATCCACTGTGCTATCTATCATGTAGGAAAAGAAACAAAGAAAAAATACATTATAAAACTACAATATAAAAATTGATTAACAATCAAAAGGAAAAATAATTATATTAAATGGGAGAAACTAAATTATAAGTTACTATAATTATTTTTAGTAAATATGCTTATTTTCTCTGCAATATGAAAATAATGAGAAAAAAGTTGTATATAACCGCATATTATTATTATTATTATTAGATCCTGAGCAGCAAAGGTTTAGTAAACTTACACGTGAAGAACCTATTTGGTACATCAACGGCCTAAAACCGTTCACATGGCACACAAATAATGGTCAACACAATAAAACAAAATAAATGATATAAACATTAAGATGGTTTAAGTAAGCTTCCTTGTTAACTCAATTCTCTTATCCAACCTTAAAAAATGACATTTTCTATGTCTGCATTCAAATAATCCAACCAACCTTATTAACTTTTCTCCCTTCTAAAGACCTAACTCCCTCTTTAATATTCATTAATTAATCTCTCTCTCACTATTCAACTCACAATCTAATCCTAACCATCACACACCACACATCAATTTTGTACAGATACCCTACCACTTTTGGAGTCCCTGCTTACTGTTAAGTTTCATATTTTATGATATAAATGCACATATACCATACCACAAAGTAATGAATTAGCACAAGATTCTTCTAGTTTAAGCCATCTTAAATATATGATTATGTTAAATAATCATAGAAAGAGAAGTTTATAATGATCTAAAAATGGTCTTGAATAAAAATATATATATATATATATATATATATATATATATATATATATATATATAACACGTATATACCTATATGTATAAGGTTGTGTTTGGTGGAGTTCTTGCACAGTGACAGTATCATGGCTGAATCTGATAACGAGTCAGGAGGTGGAAAGAATGAATCTTCAATTTGCAGAGAGCAAGACAGGCTCCTTCCCATAGCCAACGTGGGAAGGATCATGAAGAAGGTGTTGCCGGGCAACGCTAAGATTTCCAAAGAATCAAAAGAAACCATGCAAGAGTGTGTGTCAGAGTTCATCAGTTTCATAACAGGAGAGGCTTCTGATAAGTGTCAGAAGGAGAAAAGAAAGACCATCAACGGGGATGATCTTCTGTGGGCCATGGCCTCACTTGGCTTTGAAGACTATGCAGAGCCCCTCAAAGCTTATCTGCACAAGTACAGGGAGATGGAAGGGGAAAAAACTGCTATGATTGGGAAGCACCATGGTGCTGCTGGCCTTTATGCAGATCCACTGTGATCATATTCATGATGCTGACATAGAAAAGGATACATGTGTGGATTTGCTAAAGTTTGTTGCTTGTATTTCTGCTGTTATTGTGAATATAGGTAATTATGGATGCACATAGGGATTTAGGATCTTCATATTCCTTTTCATCTTATTTTGCTGCAGGGACAGGAAGTAAGAGTAGGAATTGTTTGGTTTGTTTCAATTGCAAGATACTATGTATACATTCCAATTTCTGAGTGGTTTGCATTTAAGGTCCAAATTAAGAAAGAGGGTGAAATATTTAAGCTAATTTGAAGCTACCTCCTTTGGCTTGTAAGTTGTAACTGATCATTGCTGCAAATATTTCCAAAAGTTTTTTAGTTTTTCCACTTCCAGTAGGTGACTTGATGAAACTTGACAAGTACAGTTGTAGTTCTCCGAATTAGCACCAGGGCATGAATGATCATGAACAACCCCCAATTAGTTGACTGAGTGGCTAGAGTTTCCAAAAACTTTAATAGTTACTGCTTTGTCTTTACTTCACAAAAAGAACTACCTAATACTATCATGTTAATGTTGTTCAATTTTTAATTACCTAAAGTGTTATTAACTCTTTATTGTAAATTAAAAATTTCAGTTATATATTGTGTGAAGATTCATTCTAAAGTAATTTATAGATTTAGAGTATTGCAGACAATGTTCTGGCTGAGCCTATAGGTACAAAAGTGGAAGGACTTTGATATACATTAAAGAGACATGAATGTTTTAAATATGTCAATCTTTGATAGGAATGAATGTTTAAACCCTTATTATAAAAGGTGATGAATGGATCATTTTATTCCCACGACAATTTTTTATAATTTTTTTTATGTGAATATTATACAACATCTTACCCAATTAAGAAAGAACAGAGGGAATAAAAAATCATGAAATAAAAGGAGTAATATAATAGAGAAAAATAAAGGAAAAAGATCAATTGTAAGGAAATTATATAAGAACACAGTTTCGTTTTTATCCCATGTATAATGTATTACCACAAAATGGCCGCGTAAGCTTTCATCATTACTCAAGTTTTCTTAAACCATGTTGAATTTCATTATCACAGCAATTGTTTTTGGAATTAAAAGCCTTACTAATTCAGGCTTAAATAAATTGTTTCTGGCTCATTCTTTTACTCTTACAATCTTATTCAACGAATATAAGGATAATTGCCTAATGTAAATCTGCATTGCTGTTCACATAATAAATCAAATAATAATGAGTTGTTGAGATTGAATCCATTGTAATTGTTCTGTCAATGTTTACAAAGAATTGCTCTTCTTCAGGCCACCAGAATTCAAGTAAAGATAGATATTTTTCTTAGATGAGTTTGACGCAGTAGATACAGGAGTAAATCCAGAATATTGCCCATCAATCTTCGCTAAGTAGATATCATTGATGTACTTCATAAGCTCATACTTTTCCATAATTGGCTGGGCTGCATACTCATCAAATGGCATCCACTGCATCAAAGAACAAAGTCAACATTCAATGTGTCTTTGGTTATAATGAACTTACATTACTCAAGTTCTTTATGGAAGAAATTCAATTTATTGCCAAACTTGCATGGCTTAAAGTAAAATGATCTCCGAAAAAAAAAGCTCCAGATGTGCAGTAATGAAAGAAATGACAGAAATTATGGTTGTGATCCATAAACATCGAACATTTTACACAGCAAACAGACAATATTTGTACCTTTGCGGCCTCTATCTCTACTTCCTGTACTTGAATGTCAGAAGAAAGAGGGCGCAGCAAGCACACAAAGAATAGATCTGACTTGTCAAAGAATGACTTGTGACTTTGTCTGTTGATCAGATATTGAGATGAAAAGAACAAAGGAACTCCAGTTATCTAAATTGTATAGTCAACAATAATAAGTTTTTCCAACATGAAATATAAAGGAGTTTTAAGTCTCCATATTCAACCATTGGAACTTCCTTTTCAAATGTACAAAATGAAATATTTATGTAAACATGCTACCTGAATGCCAATACTTCCAGAAATTCAGCATCAACCTGAAAAATTGGAAAGAATCCAAAATCATTAGGTTTATGTCAGAATGGTAAATTTTGCAGTCAATCATATATTCTATTTCATGACTAGTCCACATTATAGGTCTCAGAGATTACTAACTCCTGTTTCTTCTTTGACCTCTCTCACAGCTGCTACACAAATATCTTCTCCCTGTATAAGTTGAATGAGTACAATATATATATATATATATAAAAAGTGACTTCCTAAACTAGAATGCCAAGATATTCAACACATTTACCTGATCAACAACGCCAGTAGGGAATTTCCAGGCTCCACTTCCTTGAAAATGTCCACTCTTTTCTTGAACCACTAGCACCTAAGATCATGAATAGTTAGGAAATGAAACATTAACACCAAATGCCAATAGATTTGAATAGTGATGAATCACACAGGAGCAGAGATGGATCCACAAACACTCTCATTAAAACGAGAGCATAGGGGGTGAAGTTTGATTTGATTTCAACTCAAACATTAGGGTACGGAGATAGGATTTAGCACATTCAACAAAGATACAGTCCATTACGCAATGTTATTTCAATGAAGGCCCTTCTTCCTTTTCACTCATATAAATGATGGAAATAAAGTATTCTTCTCTAACTTAAGTGTCATATGTGATTTCTACTCAATCCAAGTTCAAAACATTATTATTTTATTATGATAAAGGAATGGTATATATAAAAATGTTAGTGACAGCCCCAGAGCCTGATCATGTGGTTGCACTATTTTGTGATCACGGAAATACCTCTTGTTTTTCATTTACGACAAATGATCCGACACCCACGCGGTGTGTGGCATTTGCTGGAATAGTATCTGCAGAGTCAGGAATCCAATACACAAGCATTAAATATTTTGGTTCTGCATGGTGATACCAAAATCCTTCCTGCACAAAAAGTGTGCCACATTAATACGAAAAAGTTAGTGCATAATGTTGAATTCATTTTTTCATCAACCATTAACCAAACCTCAGAAGAAGTATAACCATCATTAAGGAAGTAAGCAAGAAAGTCACCTTAACTAGAGCTTCAACTAGACTGACCAGAAAAATAGGCAATTTTATCCAAACACCCTTCTTGCTCTGCAAGAAAGTGTCCAGTCAATAACTCAAATAACTAAAGATGGTGAAAGATTTTAGAGTCCCAGTAGAAGTAGTCAAGATAAACTGCATGCCAGATACTAACCAATATTTTTCATATTGTGAATCGTCCCTATTGTGAGTTTGTGAGTCAATTAAGTTGCACACATATGACAAATACATTTAATTTTCTGGAAATTGAAAGTTCATTTCAAACACAACTGACTTTATGAAAACTTCATTGCTTATGGATAATAGTCAATTAAGGCCAACGTCAGTATGTATCTAACCAATGAATAAAATCAGCAGGAAGAAACTGTTTACAATGAAGAACCCATATGAGAGAGACTACCAGCTGTTTCCAGTGTGAAATTGAAGCTCTGAGGACGGACAAAAAGGTTGCAGAATCCACAGGCTTGTCCATTTCCACAATAACACCACCATACTCATCATCGGTCCATGTTAGCAGTTCAATCTTTGGCACTTGATCTTCTGCACTCATTTTTGCTTCTGTGAGGGATGAATCTATCGAGGCTGACGTGGATGGAACAGGAACAAGGTTGTCGCTCTCTGATGTTAAGTGCCAAGGGAATAACACTATTAGAATCACCCTGAGTAAAAACAAAGAGTAGCAGTCAGTCTCCACAACCCTTTTTCCTGATTGAATGGAAAAGAAACAGAAACCAATTTTCAGTAGTACTGCTATCAGTCTATCACATTAACATAAAAGCATGAATTACTGGTTTCAACTTTCAACTCAATTTTATAAAGACCAAGCTTTTAGAAAACGGTTTACCACCCAAATGTTACACATTAGAAAAAATGTCAAGGGTTTTTAGTATCTGCAACACCAACTTTTGCTATATTGACTGGTATTATTCTCAATTTCCTACTACACCAAATCCCTGTCTACAATTTAAAACTTTGGGAAAGACTATAAAGATACTTCTATCAATAATTAAAAAAAAAGATTTTTTTTTTAATTTGACAAGGGGATGTGACAAATAAACTGATTGACATGTCGTTTCTGGTTGAGGACAGACACAGACCCGAAGAAAGGGTTATAAAAAAGAGGGTTAATTATAAAGCAGGTAAAATTGTGAAACAAAAGCGAGGACTTTTTATAAAGGGCAGAACTGAAGTGGTGATATAAAGCAGAGAACGGGTGAAAGCAATCAAAAGAATTAAAATCGGAAAAGCTAAAGAATTGGCATTTGATTTCGTGCTCGACGTGACAGGGTATAGAAGGAACATCAACAATGAAGTGATTCAACAAGTACACTTATATGACAAAGCCAACAGAAACATGAAATTCAGACATAAAAATATAGTTTAAGGTTGTTCTGTTAGTACCCGTTGATGGTCGGTGAGTAGAGATTGATTTGCCTTGCCCTGCTCTGCAACCTATCATACGTCACCAACCACACTATCTTATAATAACTTCAATACGTCTCAATTAGAATAACCAAACTCTGAAAGTGTGAGATATGATTACGAGAAAGCCCACAAGCACCACGCAATTTCTGAAAAAATAAAACACACGTGGCACAATATTGGCACAATATTCCTCATTTACTCACTTCACTTTCTTCTCTCTCACACGCTATCTTACTTATACCCTAGTAACTTTTTTACCATAGAATACAACACAGGTGTGTGTACAGAACTCTTCACCCGTAAAGGCATTTTTTTAATATATTTTTATTACTAATTAAAAATTATAAAATCATAAAATATATTTATTAACTAATCATGCAGAAAATAAAAGTAAAAAATGAGGGGAAGAAAATGAACACACAATACATAATCTTTTTCTGCATTGATTTTCCTTGCAATGATATAACAACATGATCAAGGAACTAAAGGCTGATATTGAAAACATCAAAGTCAACCCAACTATCAAGCTTCTAGCATGAGCCCAAGTGAGACACATTTTCTCGGATCAAACTTCACACCGCTACTACTGGTGTCATTCCATTGTCAAATTTGGAAAACAAGTTTTTCTTTCCTCAGTTACAAAAGTGGGATGTATTAATTAAATGATTTGCCTGCACCATTTTTACATATATTAATTGGACTCAATTCTGATTCTTAAACGCCTAAAATGTAATATTCACCTCATTTTCTTTATTTTTTTCTTTGTCTTTAAATTATGGCCTCTGTAACACTCAAAAAAATCTCTGATAAGAGATGCTAGAAAAACAAAAACAAGGTTATTAACATGAAAGGATAAGAAGAAAAGATAGATTTTTAATAAATAGAGCTTAACCTGGTTTCAAAGTAGCTTATGGTGTCATTCATATTTGAGTGTACATCTCTTAAGTCGCGTCCGATGTTACTAAAGTGGTGCTTAGCGTGATCCAATTCGAGAATACATATATTATCACGCTTGACAATAAAGTAATATTAGATGTGATCTAATCTGAAAGCAATCTAGAATTACGCCAACATCATTGATATTGTGTCCGATGTCATTGATATGAAAAATCAAGTCTATTGATATATCTAATAATTTATATATCGTCTTTATATATTTATAACATCTTGAGTTATCCGAACTTCAAGATAATTGCACTGTATCAAGAACTAGTATGCTAGAAGTAAGATACCGTATCAAAGAACATGCATATATAACCAAGATTATGTACATAATGCTTCAAAATACATTTATATATAACATAAACTCGTATTCATCAAAACTAGAAGTAATTACTCATGAGCAAATGTAAGATCTACATGATCACTTTGCTCCTACATCTTATTGCTAGTGTACATAGTAAGACATAAAATTGTCAACATATAAAAGAATCATATGATTAAACAAGTAGATTTATAACAACATTAAACTTATAATAGTAGTCACTATCATCAATTATGCAGCTCACTCAAGGGTCCATCTTTTAATCACAGAGACATCGGTCACACATAAATTCATTTGCAACCCCAATACCTAGATTTCCTTTCAATTCTTAATATATCGATTTTAGTAAATCTTAAAAGATTACATGTGGACCTAATGTCTTTTTGAAGAATCACTAAGTATGTCTCTATCAGAGATTTACTCCAATCCATATCTCAAAGATCATGACAAATTTAAATATCCAATACGAGTATCACCAGGATCCGGGTGTATATGAACTTGGTCATGAGTTTCTCATCACGTGATACAGTAGTCCACATGACCTAGATCATTAATAAAGCTAAAAGATATCTATTAAACATAATTACACCTTAACTCATTATCATAAGTCATACATTAATGTATGAGATTCTTTTCATTCAGATACAGTATTATCATTTTCATCCACCATTCACATCATGTGGCATCTTATTAATATTAAAAACAAAACTTAAATATGTAACTATTAATAACAATAAATATGCATGTTCAAACACTTAAAATCACACAACAATTTTATCAATACACAATCTGGCAAATAAAATGAAACTGAAGATCACATACTTTTAAATCAGGCCAAGAAAGATAGTATTTTAAAATACTATCAAATTAAATGAAGCTTTTAATCAATATAATTAAAATATATAGTTTATGAGTTGTCATAGTTTACATTTAATAAAGAATCAAATGTTTACAAATAATTCATAAATGACATCACTCATAAATTAAATAAAACTTTCAATCAATATAATTAAAACATATAGTTTATAACTTGTGATTATTTACATTTAATAAAGAATTAGGTGTTGACAAGTAATTCATAAATATAAATAATTCATAAATGATATCACTCATAAATCTATCAACTCACTTATTCATTTGACTCTACTTTTAAAAAAAAATTATATTAAATTAAATTCAAAAATCTACATCTAATATTTTTAAATATTTTCTGATATATCTTTTTCATATATATATATATATATGTGTGTGTGATGTATTTAATAAGAAAATACTAACACTTAACAATAAAAAAATAAAAATAATACGAGAAAATTAAGAAATATAAAAGATTGAATATTCGTCACCGAAATTAGCAGTTATTATATAACGTTTGTAAGTAAGTAGTATTCATTTTCATTTTCAAAGGTTAATTTAACCGTACTTAATTCTCAACTCAATATAAAAAAAATGTTAGCACACTATTTTATAACATCACCTGTGTAGTACTCCTATTCAAGGAGTTGATATTTTTGATATTTTATTTCATTGTTTTCACTCATACTATATTATAGATTTCAAATATAAATTTAATTCTTCCAAACCAAAAATAAAATTTAAAAAAAAATATTTTATCATGCAGGACAAGATTATCTCCGAATCTATCAACTTTTCTTTCCCAGTCTATTATTTTTCTTAATAAAGCTATTATTAAACCATTGACCTAAAGTTGCATAACTTTTTCGTTTAAATCTGTGTGAAACATTTGTCATTATAACACATGATAAATTAGACGAATAAGCATATTTTAATGACAATATTCATGTTAAGTACTTATAAAATATTTTTATGGATATAGTTTTTAGAAACCATCAACAAAACCAGAATTTGGTTCTTTTGAAAAGTAACATTACATTGATGTGATCTAGAAGGGAAGCAGCAACCCACGTGTCGGTCTAGTCACTGTCCGCAATCCCAATGGAGTGATCCTTGTAACGATGTCTTATTTTCTATGACCGGCTATTGCCCATTGCCTCTTTCCTCGTTTTGCATCGCTTTTATTTACACTTTATAGCTATCTTTCAACTAAACTCTTTCATTTTCATTTTTCAACTACTTCATTTCTCTCACACACCATTATTATTATTTTTTTAGTTCTAACCAATTTTTGTTTTAATATTTTAACTTCATATATGTATATGTAAAATATTATACATTAATATCTTCGTTCACCTTACATACATAAATAATTATAATATTTAAAATATTATAATTTAAAATATCATTAAGTGTAAATATGAAATATACACACAAAATGAAGAAATATTTATTATATATTATTAAATTAAATTATAATTTAATATTAATTTTTATTTTAACAATTAATGGTTTTTGAAATATTTTTACAAAACATCTAAATTTTATACTTTTCTATCTCTTCTTTTAGTGAAAAATAGGTAAAGATTATAGTGAAACATTATATGTAATTATATAAGTAATAAATTTTTTATATAAATAAAGTTATAATTCAAATAATTTCTAAAAATTTGTACATCAATTAAAATAATTTATTTTATTATCTTTTATTACTGTAATGATATTATTATATATTATGATTATTATTTTAACAATTTTCATATGTTCTATATATTGATAATGGAAAAGATAAATAATTATATTCAATAAATTATATATATATATATATATATATATATATATAAATCAAATGAGAATATTTTTTATATACATGAAAATACTGAGATTGATAGTAGTTTTTATTATAAATTGTAACTATTATTTATCGTGCATAATTTTCTTTATAAATAAAAAATAAGTGAAAAATATAATAAAAAATGCAGTAATAACATACAATTTATATATAATGACACAAATTTTTATGTCTTTCAAATATAATAAATTTATTAAAATAGTCGACCAGCTCTTTTGTATATTTGTGAAACAACTAAAATCACTTAAAATTTACTTATATATGACATAAGTATTCTAAGACCTTTTTTTCTTTTTTTCTTATATCTAGTATTAGAGGGAGCAATTTTTTTAATATTATTATTAAAATAAGTAATTAATCTCCTAAAAATTGATAAAAAAAAATAAACAATTCTTTAAAATTTAATCCCAGCTAAACATGATTTGAGATATTAGTGGTGTGACGCCCTGCACCTCGAGACTCTCTCTCCCGTGCCTCTCTCTCGCTTTCTCAAAAATCTCTCTCCCTTCTCTCTAGTTTTTCTCCATCCATATATCATCTGTTTTAAAATCTAAATATACCCTGCAGTAGCTAAGGAGTTAAGGATCAT
>Ga0099824_1002720_pt1 | contig 25916 bp, 8 predicted proteins | sample SiratrowhiteBW_FD_76837 | JGI IMG/M metagenome (GOLD analysis project Ga0099824, IMG submission 76837) | Root nodule microbial communities of legume samples collected from California, USA - Siratro white BW | ecosystem: Host-associated > Plants > Roots > Nodule | place: USA: California...
AAAAAAAAAAATTTTTTTTTTTTTTTTTGAAAAAAAAAGTGAATACTATAAAGAAACAACAGAAGTCGTATTCAATATTTATTTCACTCATCTTTATAAAATAAAGTATTACTTTCCCTTTCTTATTGTCCGATTTTAACAAAAAAAAAAAAAAAGAATGTTCCTTTTTACTTCTTATTGTTTAGACTCTAAGATAATATTTTTTAAACTTATATCTTAATTTAATTAATATAGAAAGAGAAAAATTAAGTGTAATAAAAAAATATAATACATAAATATACATTAAAATATAAAAAATTTGAAATAGTATAATAAGTACCTTACTTAAAATTAGAGTTAAAAAATAGGAAAATTAATTAATTAATTTTAGTTTGAATGAAAGACCTTGAGATACATACAGTAATAAATAAATTCCTCAAGTATAATAAGGATGCAAAATCCTTATGTAGACGAGAATAAAAGGTGTTAATTTTCCTCATTCTAAATTTAACCGATAAATTTATTAGAGGAACTATAAAGTTTTTTTTTTTTTTTCATTTTGATTTTCATCTATTTGTTTTAAACTCCCGAAAGGGTGAAATGAAACGAAATACTCCCTTTCCATTCAATATCTTCTCATCCTCCTCAACTGTTGTCCAAATTCCAAATTCAATAAATCCTTATGATGGATATATTTTGGATAAAAAGGAAAAGAACTAAAAGAAAAAAAAACTTAAATAATAATGTATTTTATCATATTTTGTTAAATTCAAAAAGAAAAGAGGAAGAAAATGAGAAAAAGCTATTTTTTTTATAAAAATACTTATTTATTAAAAGTTTTTTCTTTAATTCAAAATTGTGTTCTCTCTCTTTCTCTTCCCATATCAAACATAGGATCTTCCATTTCACTTTCATGCTTGTTAATTTAGTTTTATAAAAAAAAAAAGTACTCTATTATTATTATCATTATTTTATTGTTGTTGTAATGTAACAATAACATTGTCCTTAGCCGTTGACAATAAATTATCAGAACATTATCTGGTCTTTGATTTGATTTCAAGCTTTCTGTGCATGTATCAGAATAGAGTCACCTCAAGATCATGAAAATGAACAACAGAAAATCAAGGTGGTTCTACAATTCTATATATATAAACTAATAATAATGTAATTATTGTTCAATACCAGTTAATAATACACCTAATCATGGCTTATACACATCTTAATTAATCAGATCATGTGAGATTGTTTGTAGGTTCCTCCAACTCCCCACTTCTTAATTATTAAAAAGCTACATCTTTGCACCCAACTCATGATCCCACATGCCATGCTTTTTTGTTTTTAGTTTTCTTCAGATTTATGTGTCAGATTTCAACTGCCAAAGTGCTATGAATATCGACAGTAAGGGGTTATTCAGACACAGTCTTCCTTTTATCTTACATTCTTTCAATTGTCTAAGTTTATAAAACAGCTTAATTATCGTCTTTTTTTTTTTTTTATACAAATGTCTGTGCCTTTCCCAATGGTGTAGTTGTAACACTAATTCTTAGGATTCTCTGAGTATTAAGTGAGTTTTAAGTTTTGAAATTTTTAATTTCATAACCTTTAGAATGTAAAGACCATTATTGTTAATGGTCAAAACAGATATATTGTCATTACAACTAAGATAATGGTAGAAGTAGTTCTGTTTTAGAGACATAGTAATAGAAATAGCTTTATAGAAATGATAATAACAATCATGATACAATAATGTTGAAATGATAGACTATGACAAATTATCCCAAAATATTAATAGTTTCTCCTGTTCTTATCTATAAAATTTATACATATTAAAAAGATTGATTTTATAATATGTCATAATATTTTGTATTACTTGTATTATTAATCTCGTATAGATAAAATAATAACTAAAACAAAGAGTAACTATTATATCAATATATTAATGTCAATTATAATTAATCGAAGTAGTTCATAAGTAAATATGTTTGAATTTTGATAGATAATGAGATAACAAGAAGAAGATGATTATGGGTTCTGTGAAAAGAGATGATCTTATTTATTGATTGAAACTGTTAGGTTGATTTAAGAGTTGAGGTAAAATTATTTAAAAAATAAGTAAAAAAAAAGCTCAATTATATTTTAACTCAGCCAAATAAAAACAGTGTAAGAAAATGAGTTAAAAATTAAAATTAAAGAATGAAGCCAAATGGAAGTTTGGCCATGGCCGACATAAGAATTTGGAAATGATTTGCAATGGAAGATTGGTTTAGGAACCCTAAACCCTAAAAGTAAAAGAAACAAAAGAAAAGAAAGGGCATGCAGGGGCCATTGCACCAAACCAACAGACACTTGGTCCCAATCCCATATGCTATTCCTTTACATAAATTTGGTGCCAATTCTATTAGTTCCCAAATGCATGTTCACAATTAATATTAACAATTTCTTGGTAGTACGTCAAATTCCGATAATCAAATCACAAAATTAATACAAATTTACGCTTTTTGTATATGTTAAAATTACTTTATATATATAAACTAATTTGTATAATTATATAAGTCTCTCATCTTATTTAGTCAGGATCTAATTTTTTTAAGATTTATGAAAAAATTATTTTATTATAAAAGTTAAATTTTTATTTTATTATTCTAGAATTATTTTTTTTATTCAAATAAGTCCAATCAAATATATATCAATTACCTCACTTAAAATTGAAAAGACAGTAACTTTTTTTTGGGTATTTGAAGCATACTAAATATTCCCACTCTTATTTCATTCTTCCTTCGTTTTCACTTTGATATTTACACAAGAGATACACGTTATACTAACATAAACAGTGATGGCACCGTAACTTATGCGTACATACTAATACAGTGTTGACATAATTAATTAAAAGTTTAATTATTTATGAATTATTTTTATTTATTTTAATTATATAAGTTTTTTATGTTTTTAATGGATGCAATATTTAAGATGCTAATTATCTATTATATTTCATTGAGTAGTAATCCACTTTGGGTAAATAAAAGCATGATCCCGTGAAGTATTATCAATTTGATTCTTAAAAAATTAAAAGTTCTAATTTAATTCTTCACTATATAAAAATTTTCAAATTCATCCTTAATAATGATAAAATAATTTCAGATTTATTGTTAAATTAGTTGTTAAAATATATTTTAATAAAAAATAATTTCCAAAAAAAGTTAACAATAACATCCCGTAAAAACATGATATAATATAAGCTAATACTTATATCTACTATTCTCCATATTTTAATATATACATATTAGAAATACAATGCTACTAAAAAGTAATATAATATATACGCACCTCTCAAAACATAAAAGAAAACAAAATTATCCTAAGTTGTGTTTTTGTATTGTTATATGTACTCATTTAAACCAGCACAATGTATAATATCATATAATATATACATATATATTTTATTTAAATTTTAAAGAAATCATAACAAATTGTACTCGAATAACTTTTGTTTACGAATATAAAAATCTTTAATTATATGTCAATATTCAAAATAATTAGTTATATATTTTTTTTTCAGAAGACTCAAGTTATACTTGTCTCAATATATGGGAATTCATCTTTAATTTCCTTGTCAGATGATTTTATTACACATATTTTTATAACGACAGAGTTTTAAGTTCAATACACAACTATATTAAAATCTAAATAAAAGATTTTTCTTTGAGTTAAAAATTTGATAGTTATGTTAATTGATTAAGTTTTTACCTAATTTATTAAAGTGTTTTTAAGAGAATCGAAAATAATAATCAATTATTAATCAATTAAAAAACAGAGTAGATTTATACGTTTTCTATTTTCTCATAAATTAACCAATTTGTATAATTGATACTTTGTTTTTTTGAATTAAACATAAAGTTGAATTAATCAATTAACATGTCACATAATCAACTAAGTATTATAAATGCTTTTAAGTTTTAGTTAGAATAATGGATTACCAACTTGAAATAAGAAATCAAATGCATCTTAACTTGTTTTATATCAACATTTTTTGAACTCTAACAGTAAAGTCACCGTCTCTCTTTTATATAATGAATACTATTTTAGAAAATATTCTTTGAGATATTTCTTAGTTATTTTCATTTGTAGAAAAATGCTTACGAGTTTACAAAATTTAAAAGGGTGTGTTGTGCTGAAATTCCTTGTGAATTATTTTTATTATGATAAAACTATGGTACCTTATTTCCTTTGTTGAGTTGTTTGAGTGTTTGGATGTATATCATTTTGTGTGATAAATAGTTGATTAGGTTTGTATTTTCTTGGAGAGTTCCAAGGATTGAACATATCCTAATCTTGAGTGTATTCAAGAGTTGATATAGTAATTATTTTGTTGTCTTGTGCTTACTTGTCTATTGTAAGTGCTTGTACAAACATTTGAAGATAATAGATTCTAGTCATTTAAAGGTTGAATAACTGAGATTAGATGTAGGATCATTTGTAATTTGAACCAATATAAATTTCTTATGCAATCTTTATCTACCTTCATCTTCTTTATTTGTTGTTTACAAAATCTTTTATCTATCTTGATTTTCAAATTAATTGCATTCATTTTTTTTAATTTGAAATAGTTTTTAAAAAACTTGAAGAAAGGGTAAATCTTTTTGAGAAAGCTTTTAAAACTAATTCACTCCTTCTTGGTTTAGCTAAGCTTTCTTCTCTTTTGTAATGATCTTCTACTGGTCAAGCTTCACATTAATGCTTAAGTGAGAAGAGTTTATAGTATAACCCAAGTGATTTAACACAAAAGCAGTCTTACTTTACCAAGCCACCTCTCATCTTGAGTGACACCTACACTAGAAGGAAGAGAGTTGATTCAACCTTCTTATCGCTTAAGCATTGTACTTATTTCCATAACGACCATAATCTTTTCTTATCAATCAAACTTCACATCAATGCTTAAGTGATAAAACTTTGTGGTATAATTTAACAAGTTTCAGAATTCTCAAGCACATTGCCTCCTCGTCAACATCACATTGTTGTTTGAGCCATGTTATATAGTTGCACGATCTAGCATGTTCCAAAAATCTCATGTACCACTATCACACCTTAGGACTTGACTGGTGTTTATTCTAGAGAAGAGATAATTGTCTTAACATCTCTCTTGTTCAAGCCTTAAGCCATAATTTGAGTGATATGCTCTATCACTAAAGGTTTCATGTTGATGTATGAGCAACATTGAACAAAATGATGACTCATCGCTTAAGTGGTAGTCCACTACTTGATCGATACTAGTCCAAAAACACAAATATCATAAACAATATGTGAAAATTATAAACGACAACCCATTTACTATGTTTAAAATGTTGGAGTTGATGAAGACACCCTTGGAACGAAGATTTGGTGAAGAAATTTCATGAAGACTTGACTTGGATGATGAAGATTGCATTGGTACCTTGGTCAGGGTAGTATAGAGTGTCTTTAGCTCATATTTGCATTTGTGTGTATCATATTATCATTTGCTTGCAAAGTTCTCCATGATACTCAAGTGAAAAAGCATTCTCGAAAGTGATTAAATGAGTATAGGTCAGCAAAACAAAAAAAAACTTCCTGTTTCTAATAAACAGTTAGCTCATTTTTGTGTTTAAGGAAAAACAACCTGTTGTTTTTACTTAACACTGTTGGTTTTTCTATAAAGCCATGTGTGCAACACATTTTGAGTTATGGAAAATCATTTGTAAAGTTCTGAAATACATTTGAAAGAATCACTTGAGAGCTTCTTGGAGAAATTCCTTCAAAGTTAGAGAGGTCGATCAAGATTTACTCAAGATCACCATGGATGCTCAAATACTTTGTAATGTTCTCTACAAAGATAAGTCATTCTTGCTTTGACTGAGATAGGTTCTGATGCTGTATAGTGCTCGTGTGGTTACATTTCAAATTCTATTGCATCTTGTATTGGTTTATGCTTTGAATAGGGTATTTGAGCATTGTTTGTGTTGAAATTTTGTAATTTCGTTTTTGTTGTAAGAGTGCATAATACACTACAGTAGGGTTCTACATTTGGCACTAGGATGGTGCATCTTATGTGGAGGGTTTTGCATAAGAATAGAATCAATCTTGTAGGGTTCAAGATTGAATCTTTGTTATGTATTTTTATTAAACTTGTTAATTTTAGTGGAAATCTTTGCATTGTTGTGCAAAGGACTGGATGTAGCTCTTGAGGAAGAGTGAACTAGGATAAAAATCATTGTGTAATCTTCTATACCTTGCTCTATTTCAATTCATGTGCCATCTTTGCTACATTTGCATTTTCTGGTATAAACAACTTGTTAAAATTGAAAAACGATCAGTTGTTTTTTTGGACAACATCAAAAATCTAATTCTGGCAGTAAAATCAACTTGTTGAAATTAGTTTTTAATCAGCTAATTTTCTGGAAAACTTGTATATTTGATCTTATACATGTTTACTAGTTATTTACTTAGTTCAATCAATTGGTCCTAATCATTTTCGTTTTAAAACTTGTGTAATGTTTTTCTGGTTTTGTGATTAAATTGTGAAGAATTTTGTTTAACATTCTGCATTCATTTTTTAACTCGTTCAATCTTGATAAATTTCTTTTAATCACTTTTCATACAAGCAGATTTTAAAAAGATTGCAAAATCATTTATGCACATTTGAGTAAACACTGGTTTTTGTGTATTAACACTATTTTTATAACCTATTTTACCACTTTCCTTAAGTCATTTTAACAAACTGTTTTCCAGTTTTAACTAGTTGATTTCTGAACTGGATTCTTGACTTTTGTATTAGAAGTTCTGCACTGTTTTCAAGACTGTTTTGATTAAAGATTTTAATTGGTTAAATTCAGTTTTAGCTAGTTGTTTTTCTGCTGGAAAAGAAATTTTAACCTACTATTTTATCATTCAACTTGTTATTCTGCTATTTTAATTCTACCAGAAAATTCAACTAGCTGTTTCTACAATTTAACTAGTTGTTTTTACAATTTAACTAGCTATTTTTACTGGTTGCACACACTTGTAGCATTTTTAGCTTCTTGTTTTGCTTTTTAACTAGCTATTTTGTGCATTCATTGTATTGTGATCATAATTTCATAAAAATACTCATTTTTACTCTTTTGAATTGCAAAATGAATTAATAGTTCAATTCACCCCTCTCTTGAACTTTGGCCATCATATTTTTCAACATAAAATGTTTAGAAATGCTAATTAGGCTCCAAATATTTGTTATATCATTTGCATAAACTTTTATAACAATTATTTGATTTTCCAACAACTTTACATAGATGTATAGTAGGGGATCTTGACCAATAAATTTGGAGAGACCAAAATAATATACTCAAACTAAGCATAATTTTAATATGTTTAATCTCCATGCAAAAAGTTACTAGAGTCCATTTTCTACCAATTCCAAAGTAGGGTCGTTGAGCTTCTCTTTCTTCTAAATGTGTACTGCACCACTCTTACCTTGTACATGAACAAATGATATAAAACAATTGCACCCTCATTAATCACCAATAAAATTCGCTCCCTTTGCTATCAAAGAAAAAAAACTTTAGAAAGAGTGAATTTGGCAACAAGGTTGAGGGACAAGGTTGGGGTTCGAGGCTATCAGCTGCCCCTTGTAAGCTCTAGCATTGTAGATGTATAACATCATATTTTAACATGCACACCATTTCAACACCCATAAAATTCACACATATAATATTAATTTGAATAAATGTTACTTAATTAACTTTCCTTGTCAAAAGATAACATGCCTACTAGTTAACAAAACCAAAATACCATGATGTCCTAACTGTATTATTGAAACACCTCAGTTTAAATCTCTATATCATTAACCTCCCTTAATCAGAGTTCCAAAAAATAAAGAGAAAGATGAGTTGAACCCACAATCGAGAAATAAATAGTTATGTTGATCAAGAATATGTTTGAGCTATAGAAATTTTTTAACTTTTATATTTTTAAAAACACACTATATAAACAAATATTTTTTCAACTTAAAAAGGTAGAGAAAGTTATAAAAAGATAAAATTTATAATGAAAGTGAACTATAATAACTTATTTATAAACATTTCATTTATCTATTATTATTAAGAAGTGGACTTTAAGTCTATTTCAATCTTACAAAACCGGCTTGTAAGGTAAGGTTTGCACCCACTTATAAACTATTCAAAGGTCTCATCTCTAGTGGATGTGGGATCTCCAACACATCCCCCTCACGTCGAGACTCCTCAACTCGACCGTGAAACTTATATTTAATATGTAAGGGTGGTCCGATAACGGCTCGATAGCGGGTGGCCTGATAGGTCCAACAACCTTGCTAGGATGGACTCTGATACTATATTAAGAAATGGACTTTAGTGTAACTCAACCTTACAAAACTGGACTTATAAGGTGAGGTTTGTACTCACTTATAAACTATTGAAAAACTTCATCTCTAGTCAATATATGATTTCCAATAATTATAAAATTATATCTCTAAATAAAACACTAAAATAAATATTTTATTATCTAAAAAACTAACTAACAATGTATCACATTTAAATATTATTTAAGTAAATATTTTACCTGATTAGTAGTTTTACATTTGAGTTTTTACGTATAAATATGCTAAATAATTAAAATAAACTTTGTTTCTCATAATAATGTGGTATTTGTAGGTAAAATATAATTTATAAAATAAATTTTATAATTTTATATTTAAATAAAATTATCTAATAGATAAATTTATCGTCTTAATTAATTTTGTATTAAGTATGAACACATAATCACTTTGCCTTTCTTTTCATTTAATTTTCATTACCATTTCTTTCCATCGTCGTATTCCTTTTTTACCACAAGTTATGCTATTATTTATTTTAATATTATAATATCTATATTATTTTTAAATTGAAATAATAAATATTTGGTCATACTTTTTTTAATTTTTTTTAAAATAAATATTATACTATCAGTTCCATCGGTTTTAAAACCTGCTTAATAAGAAAGATCATATAAAAAATAACATAATATAAGAAAATGTCATACTAATTTACTATAAAACATATTTTTCATTGTAATTTTGGATTTTAAATATTATAACAAATTGGGATTTTATATATTGTAAAAAATTTAATTTTAGTTCCTAAATTTTTATTTAAATTTGAGTTCTTTAATTTTTAATTATTCGTAACTTTAATCTTTGAAATTCTTTCATAAAATTTTTTATTACTTAATTTTTAATTATAAGTAACTTTATTCAATTTTCAACTCTGAAATTATGCTGAATCACTATCTTATTACATATAGAATTAAGTCCCTGCATAAACACTCTTCTCAATTTTGTAAAAATTTCAGAAGTATTATATATATGTTTACTCAATCTCACTGTATTATGTTTAATGTAACAAAACTTATTGATTTGAACTTGAAATTGAACAACATTATTGATAATTAAAAATTACAAGATCAAAATTGGGTAAAAAAAGTCCAAAGACCAAAATTATGAATATTAAAAACTGAGGGACTAAAAACAACAGAAAATTATATGGACAAAAAATTTACATATTGTATAAAATATATATATCAAAATTACAATTAAGTAAATAGATATTAAAAGTTAAGAAAATAAATTTATTTATCAATTTTTTATTTTAGTTACAAAATATATTATTTAAAATATTATTTTTTCTAAAATAAGAAAAAAAATCTTATAATTAATAAGTTTAGCTATAGCTGTCAACATGTCAGTATTACATTAATAAAAAATGTCAAATAATCCATTTAGTATGTATTGTCCTCTATCAAGATGAAGGCAACATGATTTAATGAATAATAAACTAATACGTGATTAAAGTTTTTTAATTTTAGAAATTAAGAAACTAAATGTAAAAAATAAACAAAAATCACAAATTTAAAAATTTAAAAAGATAAAAAAATACAAGTAAATCCAAATGTTTTCCTATCAATATGTTTTCATATACATAAATATCAAGAAGGAATTCATTTTACATGTTTATAGAATTCAATTTAACTTCCATCCACATTTTTTCAGATAAGTTTTTAATTTAATTATGCATGTTTCCTTTTTTCTAAATAATTCAAATTCGCTCTCGTACTTTATACTTTTTTTAATTAAGATTAAACTTATAGATTTAATTTTTGTAAATATATTTTTGTCCTTGCATATAAAAGCCAACAAATAGGTTCGTATTTGCGTAAAACCTAACGATTTGATTTTGTTAATGTTATTTCCTTTTGCATTCTTATTTTAGTCCTTTAATGTAAAATTCAAATTAAGAATACTTCCTAATAATAAATATAAATATTTATTGAATGTGCATTGAAGAAGTCTTTCTCATACTATCTTATTATTTAATTTTCGGTTTTCAATTGTGAGACTATATATCAATCTTTTATCCAGTATTAGTCTCAATCATATTTTAAGGACTCGGTGCGGTTTTTAAGTAAAGATCTCAACACTTAATCAGGAAATGTTGATATTTATTTACTGATGTCGTAATTTTTTTCTTATAAGAAATCTTATGTGATAGTCTTTCACTATATCGGTACTCAAGTAGTCGGTCTTCGGGTAGTCAATCTTCAAATCATCAAACTTCGGATAATTGATTTTTGAGTCGACAACTTTTGGTAGTTAATCTTCATGTCTCGACTAAATGGGAGTACCTGTAAAAGGTTTCCCGATGTTCGTACTTGATATTCATAGAATTTTAGATCTTGTTAAAAATGTATCTTTAATCAGATGGTGCTATGATATTTATAAGCAACTACATGTACGGTTCGTGATGGACTTGAATTATCACGACTTGGCTAAATCTGGACAATACAAATAAGTTTAAAATGATTCACTATATGTATATTAAACATTTTAACTACTCAACAAATACTCAATACAGTGCTGAAAACATCTTGAATTGTATAGGATTTCAATTGATTATTCTTAACAATTATATAGGTTATCAACCAACTATCTTTTATCTCTCAGTCTTAATACAAAATCTCAATCGAGTACCTCTCAACTTTGTTACAAAATCTCGACAAACTACTTCTCAATCTCGATCGACTAACTCTCAATCTCAGTACAAAATATTGATTGACTACCTTTAGACCTACCTTAGTACAATACAATAAATATCAACTTGAAAATATAACACTTATATAGAATAATATCATAACGACCAAATTCAAAATTTATAAAAAATAGCATAACAAAAACTAAACCCGTAAGGTATTACACATAAAAACTAATTTAATAAATTAAAAGTTAAACTCTTAACCAAATTAAAAATTACGTACGAAAACTAAATTATATATTTGATTAAATTTAACATCTTTTAAAAATATTGTCCCATTAGGTAGAAAGTGATTGCTAATTAGCAAGCATAAAGGTGCAATAAGCGCGTAATATTGTGATGACACCTGTTACTTCTAACTTTCCAAAATCATAATCATGAACAGAAATATACCTAATGAGCAGAAAGAAAATTCCCGAGACAGATAGGGATGAAGAGGCCAACTTCCAAGGAAGGATCATGTGTCTATATATATCTCCATTAGCCTCAGACTTTCACAACAGTTTCATCCTTCCCTCGTTAAAACACATAACATGGGTTCTTCTTTGTTGACTTTGTGTCTTATTTTGGTTTCACTATCGTCTTCTGCACTCTGTGCCACCCCACGGAGGCCAGTGGATGTTCCATTCGGGCGAAACTACGTTCCCACATGGGCTTTTGATCACATCAAATACTTCAATGGTGGTTCCGCAATTCAACTTCATCTTGACAAGTACACTGGTACGTAATATATAAACAAAGTTCAGCCTTATTATATCTACTTAGTTGTAACAAAGTTGGTATAATTTCATGTTAATTCATGCAAATTTGAACAGGCACTGGCTTCCAATCCAAAGGGTCATATTTGTTTGGTCACTTCAGCATGAACATAAAGATGGTTCCTGGCGATTCAGCTGGCACAGTCACTGCTTTTTATGTATGCACAACTTTTTTATTTTGTAATATCAATTAATTAGAAATTATCTTAAGTAATTATCGTAAAAGTAAACAATTTATACTAATAATGCATTCTACTTAGATTATATATGAGTTAGGTGTAGGTTTTCAAGTTTTTGTTTTTCAACCTTGTTGATTTGCTATGATTGGAACCTACAGTTATCATCTCAAAACGCGGAGCACGATGAGATAGACTTTGAGTTCTTGGGGAACAGAACAGGACAACCTTATATTTTGCAAACAAATGTGTTCACTGGAGGGAAGGGTGACAGAGAGCAAAGAATCTATCTCTGGTTTGATCCCACAAAAGCATACCACAGATACTCTGTACTATGGAACATGTATCAAATTGTGTAAGTACTCAAACGAAAAATTCAATTCTATTTTGGTTTATAAAAGTAAGAAAACAAACACAAAAAACATAAGTAATTGAAGTGTACGATGTTTTTATTCACATAAAATTGTGGGGTGCATGCACAGATTCCTAGTGGATAACATCCCAATAAGGGTGTTCAAGAACCTGAAGGAGCTGGGAGTGAAGTTCCCCTTCGACCAACCCATGAAGGTATACAACAGTTTGTGGAATGCTGATGATTGGGCCACAAGGGGTGGTTTGGAGAAAACAGATTGGTCCAAAGCTCCTTTCATAGCAGAGTACAAGGGGTTTCACATCGATGGGTGCGAGGCCTCAGTGAATGCTAGGTTCTGTGCCACACAGGGCAAGAGATGGTGGGATCAAACAGAGTTTCGTGACCTTGATTCCTTCCAATGGCGAAGACTCAAATGGGTGCGTCAGAAATTCACCATCTACAACTACTGCACTGACAGAACCCGCTACCCTCAACTTCCACCAGAATGCAGAAGAAACCGTGACATTTAAATTTTCATCTACTATTTTTATCACTTCTGAGCTCTACCACAAGTTTCTCATTGCATTCTTCATTTACCAATTACCATACTTCATTCCTACCATTATTTATTACCATTATTGTATTGTTTGTGTAATTAAGGCCTTGAGTTTGAATACAGAGGAAACTCTATAATAAAATTCTATATGTTGTGTAATTCTGTTGTTATCCTTGGCACCTCCAATAATCTAATATTGAATTCTTATAATTCTACTTAGCGCATGTTCTGTTCCTTAATGGCAACAACAACAGCTTGTTGCTGCATTCATTTCCGATCTCGAGGTCCATTTTTTATTTTTATTTCCTACTTTTAGTATAAAGTAAATTTCATTTGACTAATGAAAAATTCCTTATCAATTTCTTATATTACTTTCATTATATGTGTATACTGTGGATAATCTTCATTCTACTAAAAATCCTCCTAATCATGTATATTTTTATTTGAAATACAAATAAATTAAAAAAATATATTTTCAAAATATATGCTAAAATACGTATCATATTCTCAAAATATTTTCAATATCGTATTATCCTTTGAAGTTAGAGCATGAATGTTTTGAACGTCGAATTTATTGAGGAGAAACTTAAATTTTGCTTTCTCCAATATTTTTATAAAGTTGTTTGTCAATTAACAATAGTTCAAACATGTTGGATACAATCCTCTCTTTAGTCACAATATTTTAAACAAAATGCCAATAAACTTTTATTTGTTTTCATCTAAAAGTTAGATTTTGAGCAATATACAATACTTATTCACTATCAATACAACTTCATAGTCTTTGAGTCATATGTGTGATAGTAAATTGGTGATAGTCATCTGAAAAGTTAAATTAGACATTTCTACGATCTACGGACCAAATTGTGATTATGTGTTCTCATGAAGTGTCTTAGGCTTTACTTCTATTAAAGAATTCAATAACCAATAGTTTGATATAAGTATTGGTAAACAACGTATAAAATATAATTATATTTTATTTGTAAAATGAAAGGATTTCATTTATTATAGATGGTGTAAGACAAGTGTTATTTCTAATAAATAAAATAACAATTTGCAATCTCATTTTCATCTAATAAGTAATGTTTTGCATAAGCACATAGTAAAATTTAATATTTTATTTCATGGAAATATTCTTCTAACATGTTAGAGCATTTCCTTGTTTAATTACAAACCTCTTAACTCATGAAAAAGAAATGTCAGTTTTGAAGTTTTACTTTTGAGAAAGAGTAGAAAAATCAGAGAATGAATAATACTCAAGCAAGTGTTTAATTTAAAAAAAAAATAATGATTTATAATAGTTAATCATGTTTTATTTTTATTTAAGGCAAAATATTATTATTTTTTCTAAAATATTTAAACGTCAATAATTAACATTCATAATTATGTCACAACCAATTATTATCTATTTTAATAAATAAACAAATAATAAGAATAATTCACTCTATCATAACACTTTGCACCAAAAAAAATCACATTTATTTATTTTTACCGAAATCTTATTTCGTCAATTTTCTCCATTAAAAATATTATAAAAATTATGTCAATATAATAAAAATATTTAAATTATAAAATTATCTCAATACAAAATATTGACCAACTACCTCTTAATCATTTTTTATTCACTATCAATATAACTTTATAGTCTTTCAGTCATATGTGATAGTGAATTGGTGATAGTCACCTTAAAGGTCAAATTAGACATTTCCACAGCACAGACCAAATTGTAATTATTGTTCTTAAGAAGTGTCTTAGGTATTGCTTCTGTTAAAAAAGAAGAATCCAATAACCCACAGTTTGATCTAAGTGTTGGTAAACAATATATAAAACATAATTATATTTTATTTGTAAAATGAAAGGATTTTATTTACAATAGATCGTATAAGGCAAGTGTTCTTTCTAATAAATAAAATAATAATTTGAAATCTCATTTTCATATGATAAGTAATGTTTTGGATAAGCACATAGATAAAAACTAATGTTTTACTTAAAAAAACATTCTTTTAAGACGCCGGAGCTTTTCCTCGTTTAATTACAAACTTCTTAACTCGTTTAAGATAAGAAGAAAATATTATTTTTAGAATTTTACTTTCAAGAGAGTAGAAAAATCAGAAAATAAATAATACTTGTTTAATTTTAAAAAATAATTTGTAACAGTTAATCATGCTTTTATTTTATTTGAGTCGAAATATTATATTTTTTCATATAAAGTCGGATTACAATAATTCAAAATGAATTAATAAATAAAATATAGTCATTTTAAAAATATTTAAACATCATTTATTGTAATCCGACTATATTTTATTTATTAATTAATTTTTATTTTTTTTCATATATTTTTTTAATTTATAAATATGAGTTAATAACAATTCATTTACAAATCGTCATTATTTTTTTCATATATATTTTTAATTAATAAATATGAGTTAATAACAATTCATTTACAAATTAAAAAAAAAATTTAAACATCAACAATTAACTCTATGATATGAGTATTCAGACATTCATAATTATCTCACAACCAATTATTAACTCTTTTAATAAATAAACAAATAACAAGGATAATTCACTCTATCATAACACTTTGCACCAAAAAAATCACATTTATTTATTTTTACCGAAATCTTATTTTGTCAATTTTCTTCTTTAAAAAGATTATAAAAATTATGTCAATATAATAAAAAATACTTAAAATCTACCTCTTTGATTTGCAGTGAGCCACCCCAAGGAAAGATTGTTAATATAAACGGAGTAAGTAATCATCAAGTGCGTGACGAAATAGTTATATAATCATGAAGTTATCCACAAAAAATAGCCTAAAATGCATTCGAAAATTTACATAATTGTAAACAACAATACTCTAATCTGAAAAGGATTGATGATTACAAAGATTAGCCAGCAGTCAATTTAAATAAACGCGTAATAATCTCTCTATTAGTTGTTTCCAACACTAAATCCTACCTAAAGCAAGTGCATGATTCTTTGTCTTCATCTCTCTCATCCTGACAAAAAAAAAATATATCATTTATCATTATTACCAACAGAAACTTGATTGTTTTTTTAAATGATGAACCATGCATTATTGAATTAAATATAATTTTATATTAAATATTTAAAAGGATAGAAAGTAGAGGGAAAGAGAGAGGAACAAGGGTATTGGGTAGGGTGCAATGCTTATATATACCCTTTTCTTAGCCATTAGCTTTCACAAACTGATAAACACAAAATGGGTTCTTCTTTGTGGACCGTGTGTCTGATATTTGCATCACTGGCCTCTGCAGCAGTGTGTGCTGTCCCTCGGAGGCCAGTGGATGTGCAGTTTGGACGAAACTACGTTCCTACATGGGCTTTTGATCACATCAAGTACTTCAATGGTGGTTCTGAGATTCAGCTTCATCTTGACAAGTACACTGGTAAGCATATTTTTGTTCAAAATAGTGAAGTTTGACTTTCATACTTTTGAGTTATGGTCATGCTGAAATTTCAAGATAAGAACTTTGTGTTTTTAAACACTATTTTAGTTATTTTAAATGTGAGATTTGAATCATAAAACACAACTTTTCAACAACATTGTACAGGTACTGGCTTTCAGTCCAAGGGGTCATATTTGTTTGGTCATTTCAGCATGTACATAAAGATGGTTCCTGGAGATTCAGCTGGCACAGTCACTGCTTTCTATGTAAGCAAAATGAAAAAAGAGTTTGTTTTACTTATTAATCTACTTTGCTTGCTTCAGCCATTTCTTTTAAGTTTTACCTAGATTGGAGATTTTCTAGTTTGTGTGGAGTATGTGAATGTGAACTTTGTTATTGTTGGAACCTGCAGTTATCTTCTCAAAACGCTGAGCATGATGAGATAGACTTTGAGTTCTTGGGGAACAGAACTGGACAACCTTACATTTTGCAAACAAATGTGTTCACTGGAGGGAAGGGTGACAGAGAGCAAAGAATCTATCTCTGGTTTGACCCCACCAAAGCATACCACAGATACTCTATTCTCTGGAACTTGTATCAGATTGTGTAAGCACAGCACTTCACTTCACTCAAATCTTTTCAAACCCTTTTCACTTCTCACCATTTCTTGCAAATCTCTTGGTAAGATAATGCTAAAGAAAGTAATTTTTGTTGAAATGGGGTAGTTTTGGCAGAAAGAACGTAATCACCTTCATACCTTTAAATCCAGTTCCAAAGATATTGAATACCAATTAAACTGTTAAAACTGAAATGGTCGCATATACAGACTTGTTATCAACTACAATCACTTCGAAAGATAACATAAAAAAAATTCATTTTAGTTCAATGTTGAGGTAAATAAGCAAAGACTTGTAGCATGGTTGATGAGAAAGATTGAAATGTGGGGTGTGCAGGTTCTTTGTGGACGATGTGCCAATCAGGGTGTTCAAGAACAGCAAGGACTTGGGAGTGAAATTCCCATTCGACCAACCAATGAAGATATACAACAGTTTGTGGAACGCTGATGACTGGGCAACAAGGGGTGGTTTGGAGAAAACAGACTGGTCCAAAGCTCCATTCATAGCAGCCTACAAGGGGTTCCACATCGACGGGTGCGAGGCCTCTGTGAACGCCAAGTTCTGCGACACACAAGGCAAGAGATGGTGGGACCAACCAGAGTTCCGTGACCTTGACGCTGCACAGTGGAATAGACTCAAATGGGTGCGTCAGAAATTCACCATCTACAACTACTGCACTGACAGAAAACGCTACCCTCAACTTCCCCCTGAGTGCAGAAGAGACCGTGACATTTAAATTTTCACACACTTCTTCCTACTGTTACCATTTCATTTTACCACATAATTTTATCACCCAGCCACATTGTTGTGACTTCCATGTATAATTTTATATCACGTTAAATATATTCCCCTTTTTATTTATGAATTGAAACCTTGGTTCAGATAAAAAAAATGAATGAGAGAATGAATACAGCTTTCTCTTGAAAAAGAAAAAAAAAATTAATGTATGTGTTTATCCTTTCGATTTGAACCACACGTTACTTGGTATTATCCTTGTTCTTGGTTTATTCTATTGGTCCTTGGTGAGATAATAATGACATCCGTTGCAGAGCCAGTTGTATTTTGTAGAGATCTGTGTTCTTTGTGTTTTCTAGGTGAATCATAGATCTGCGTTATGATCCTCTGGTCCCAGTAATGTAAAAGTAAAAGTGGTGCTATTGAATATTTTGTTGCGGAAAAGATATTAACGTGGCACCACTTGGCTCTCCCCATGTGAACGCCATATGAGAACTGTTGCAGTAAATTATTTAACCAAAATATCAATAAAAAAAACTCGTAATCACTAATTTTTTGTTTGAAATATATTATTTAATAAAGATTCTTCATGATTTTTTTGATAATTTACTATTGTTTTGAATTGGTTTACGTTAATGTTATTAACCCTTTAAAGATTATCTATGAAAAATTACTACCCTCTCGTGTCTTAAAATGAGTGGAAAATCAATTCAAAAAGTGTTTCAATTTTAATAACACTTCTAATATAATTAAACAAATTAATAGAAACAATTAGTTTAATTAAATTATTTAAAAATATGTTAAATTAACATTCCTTATTGTTGACTTTAATTTTTTTCATTATTCATTAAAACAAAAGATATATATACTCACGATATTTAATAGAAACAAATTTAAAACTATACAAAAATTATTATATTATTTATAAAAAGTCTAATAATTTCTGAGGCTGTATAGAGCATCTTTATTCGATATTTAACGTGGTTTGCTTGCGCTTTGGTACGTGGGCATATGCATTTTTAATGTGTATTATGAGTAAAGCATGCGCCAGGACAGATAAAGTTAAGATTTTAAATTGTGATTGTAGCTTTTGGAAACTTTAAATTTTTAACACAGGAAACATTGTCGACAACGATGGTCGGTGTAGTGGTAACTGCTACAGGACATAGTTTTGTAAATTAAAACAAAAGAACAAAATGATGCAATTGTAACTAAGTAAAAAAAATTTATGTTTTGTCTGAACTTGTGTACAGTGACGGTTTTAACCTTCGTCGTAATGTGGTGAAGTTTGACTGTGTAGATGAGAATTTGGACATTGGTTAGAATGAAAAATGACGACACAGTGGCCGTTAAATCTGGCACAGTAGCACTATTTGAAGCCGCGACGAACAGTTTGGTGAAGAGATGAAAAGTAGGTTAAATTTGAATTTTTTTCAGGTAGGGTTTGAGTTTAATTCTTATAAAGAAAAATACCAGTAGAAAAACTTTATTAATTTAAAACATCAATATTAAGATTTTTTATTTAATTTAATTTTAATCTTTCTAGTTTAGCGTGCACACAATTTCGGTATTTATAGTTTTAATTTTGACCTATACATTTATAAAAAACAGATAACTTTGGTTTATTTGAAAACAACAAATAACTTTTGTTCGCATTGCATGAACTTAATTTTTAATGGTAGGTCTTTCAATCTCAAGTCTTATTCTAGTCAATCATAGTATTTAAAATATTTATTTTGAAACTTGAAAGTTTTATCAGAGTCTTACTTTTAAAAACTGGTTCAAAGTTAAGAGAAAAAAATGTATATAGAGTATTTTTTACTCTAAATCTTAACTAACGTAAGATTATTAAAAGTTAATATTTTAAGTATAAATTTCTACAAATAACATTGTCAGAGTCATTATATATATATATATATATATATATATATATATATATATTCTTAATCTTTTAAGTATTTTTAAAGATAAAATTAATACAAATTTTATATTTATAAAAATGATTAATTCTAATTGTATTATCGTAACTTATTTGAAGTAGGAACAATGTGACAAAGTTAATTAATTTGTTTCAATTTAAATCCGTTTTGGTGATAGACTTTATTTTTAATGTATGTCAATTTATTTAATATTCAATAATTGATCTCACATGCATGTTTACATAGATATATCCCATCATTGCATCTGACAAAAGTTAAATAGTAAAATATCAAAATTAAAATTATTTATCTTTGAAATATTTGAATCCAAATCATAAAAAAAAGGAAATATTGATATTACATTGTAGTTAAAATAAAAATGAAAGAAAACAAAGCACGTGATTGCGGAGTTATCTTTGGAAGTTAGATTCGTGGACATGGATGTGGGTTATGGTGTTGTCTGCCACCTACAAGATTTGATGGTCAAAATTCAAACGTGGTGGACCATGTTTCCCTCCACAGTCTACGCGCTCATCACTTTTTGACCTTTCGTGAAAAAGGTTCACTGTAAAGAACACAAATAACCAAGACTTCTTCACCTACCATGCCTTCAATTTACAATTATTATCCACCAATCCATTTCCAATTTCTTTTTTTCCACCTGTCGGTGCGTTAGGATCTTAGTTGTTAAGGGCAAAATCAGTTATACATCCATCACATTCCTATATCAACCTTCTTTATTATGGAAAAATTTCATCCTAATTTGGAAGTTCGATCTCTTTATACATAGACCTTTATGTGGGTTGTTCTAGATTTCTTTTATTAGGTATAAAACTAATATGTGATCCAAATTCTTTTACGTCGACTTCAAAATAATGTTTTTTTATATTGACTATTTGATATAGTAACATTTTCTTAAATAGAATGTTCTTTTATTTTCTACCTCAACTAACATGAACTAGAGGTAGGTTCTGAGGTGTTTATTCATATATTTTTTCAGAGTAAAAATATGCACAACATATTGTGTAAAAATATGCATTATTTTTTAATATGTCAACAATCTTTTTATTATTTTTATTTTAAAATTTATTTATTAAATAATTTTTCTATCTCTCATACTTAATAACGTTCACAGATAAGTACAATCAAGTAAAAAATTATTAATTTTTTTCATAAATATTAACAAATTTTCTTGATCAATAATAAAAAATCTAATAAATATTAAAAAACATCTATATATTTTTTAAGTAATATTGAATTAGTTATCATAAAACTAAATATTTGAAAATAATGTGTTAAACTAAATATTTTAAATTGTTGTAAATATCTTAACAACATCCAACATCATTTTTATTATTGTTAAAAAGAATATAAGAGAGATGTTTCTATAAATGTGAGAAGATGAAAAATTATTTAATATATAAAATAACAAGGATATTATTGATATTTTGGGAATTTTTTAAGTGTAGGAAGCATTTTTTATCGTGCAGGAAGCCATTACCGTAAAAATGATACTAATTTTTTTATTAATCAATAGCTATAGATTGAACATTGTGTTGAAAATGTAGATTATTATTTTAAGTAGATTTATTTATTTTTCATGTTAAGAAATTGGTCTGTGTGGAGTCAAAATTTTAATGTAAATAGATTTTTTTTTTCTTTTTCTTCCATTTGTTGAAAAAATTAAGAAAATTTATAGAAATCAAATTTCGACTAGATTTTTTCTAATCTTTTTGACAAATGAAATAAAGGAAGACAAAGTAAATTTTGTAAAAAATAAGAAAATTACAAAAAGAAAGAGTTGAATTGTGATTTAGTTAATTTTAAAATATTTTGAAATATGGTTGGATTGATTTAATTTAGATGATATGTTTTAGTTTGTGAAACAATCATTTGAAGTAATTTTTTAGACGCAACTATCTTATCCATTTAATCATTTGTCTTATGTATGAAAGATTACAACTAATGTGTGTTTGATATAATTTGATTGGTTGAAAGAGAAAGACTTTAAAAAGGTTTATTTTCATAAATAATTTTTAATAAGTTTCGTCTAATGAAATACTATCATCAAATGAGCACATCTAAATACTTATTATATTTTTAAAACTTTTAGTCTAAATGATCAATCTTAACTCAAATGAATCACTTAACCTATATGTTTTCGTGTTTACTTTAAGAAGTGATTAGATCATAGTTCTTTTGTATGAGCAACCTCCCCATAAGCATACTTAAAAAACTCATCAAAAAATTCTTTGGTAAAATATATCCTTTTGAAAAATATTCTCACAATAACTCTTCTTGAGTTAGTGGAGATGATAATATAATGTAATATAAAGGAGATAAGAAGGATAGATCACATATACATTAATTTATACTGGTTCATCTGTCACACATACTATATCTAGTTCTTAACCAACTAGTCACACGACTAGAAAATTGCTAAATAGTGACTGAAATTAGTGATCGAAAAAATTAGTCACTATCGGTGATCGAATCAGTAACCGAAAAAATTGGTCATTTTTAGTGACCGAAAAAATCGGTCACAAATTCGATCATTGATATTATTGATCAATTGATTTAATTTATGGAAACCAGATTTCTTGGATAAATTGTTGTTTCTTGATTTGTCAATATATCTGAATAACATGTATTGTGTGACTGATCTGGAATTTATTGCAAATCTTGTTTATCTGGTAGTTCTGTGTAATTCCTGATCATAGTTTATAATCAACTAATTGTTTTCTGTTTTGTTCTTATTCTTTTACTGATTATTGATTTCAGTAAATTGTTATTACTTCTTATTGATTCTTTCTAAACTGTTGTGAATTTGTGTACTGCATTCAATAAGTTGTATCATTGATTGTAGTTAATTGTTGTCTCTTGTTTTTCAGTTTTGTGTGTTGTTTCAATTTATTGATTCTAATCAGGAACATATTGAACCTTTGTTGTACACCTTTAAATATCATTTTTCAGTAGACTTTAATAAAGAACTTTCATCCAATCTTATTACTTTTTATTGTTTGCAAAAATTTTTGAAAGTTCAATTCATCCCCCCTCTTGAACTCGACCTAAACTTTTTTTTAACAAAGATGCCATTTGCGTAAACCAAAGTGTGTTATGCCTTTGAGGGACATCAAGAAGACACAAAATAAAATAGCAATGTTCCGTAAAGACTAATATGGGTAATATAAACATCTATGTGTTTATAAGGTTTATGGTTCCATTGTACAATGGATAAGCTCTTTGAACTCAACAACAGGGCTATCTCTATGATTCTATCAATGAACGGGTGTCGATGGGATCCTCCAATCATTGAAGAGTTATGAGATGTTTGAATTTGTGAATCGACTCTTTAGGTATTATCAACTTCTTCTCAAAACATATGGAAGAAGGGTATGAAAGGATGATGGTCGCAAATAGCTTGAAACATCTTTGTCCACCCTTTCGTGATGCAATTCTATCTTCAATTGCATGTTTTAATGTGCTGCTTCTTGGAGGCTTGGTGTTTTGAACAAAAATTGGAGTAGATGCAGCGAAAGAATTGATGTTTGTAGTGGATTGAAGTGTCTGAGGTGTGAAGTTAGGCAAACACACCTAGGAGGAAGCAAGATCAAGTCTATAAAAGAGATCACTCTAAGGACAAATTTTGAACAAGAGTAAAGAGGAAAAAATTAGCCATCAGTTCATTACTTATTCAAATCTTAATTTTCAATTACACATGCTTGGAGAGTGCCATTTGGCAAAGGTAGCTTGCAGCCCAAGCTTCAAATACTCTCTAATGAGAGGAGGATAAGTGGCAAAAGAAGCTCCCATGAGGCACCTATTTGGAGTTGCATGTGGGACCTTCTTGGACTCATTTATCTTAGGTGGCACCTTCTTGGTCTTCTTAAAAAGGTGACTGTCCACTTTTTTTTAAGGCAAGGTCCAAAATCCTATCGTACTTGGCCCAAAATACAAGGCTTAAAATCCTATTTTACTTGGCTCAAAATACAAGGCCAAAATAAATTCTACACTATGCTATAAATTTTTACAACCAGAGATATTGTAATATTAAAGTTCTAAATTCTCTAGAGTGATCTTCTCCAATTTTGAACTTGAGCCCAAAAGTTTGTTTGAAGGTCCAAACAAACCCAATTAGGCCCAAACTCCTGATCAAGGTTCTAACTCAGTGACCTCTTTATTCTTGTTAGCAATCTCGTAGACGAGTTTGCATCTTTTCGTTCTCAACAGTAGGGGTTTTGGAAGTTTCGTCCAAGTTCCTCTCATTTGCACTTTTTCTTCCCTCAACATGTCCATTTCTTTACCTTTTCACTTCTTAAGTTTAGATAGCTCCTTTTGGAACTCGATAAGTAACACCATCTTACTTATGTGGTTTTCTTGGTCTTCTAGTGATCATTATTGCTTGTTGTTGGTTATGTTCCTTATCGATGCTATGTTGCCTACAAAAGTTTAACTCAGTCCTATGGTAGACATCAAATGTTCTTACAAGGATCAAAATACCTTATAAGATTGAATACTTTTCTCGAATCATCTCTTCTGTGTCTATAAGTGCTCTAAGTCTTTCAATATTGCCAAAATGTACTCTTCTTATGTCCTTATCGATGGATGAGGTGTCTATATAAACATTTGGACATTCAAGTCATCAAAGAATAATTATAAGTCTGCAATTAATGAATAATATATACCTAAAAATGTCATCTTATCATATTTTAATAAATCTTTTACTTTGATGAACTTAGGTTAACTTGACTCAATAATTTAAATATATAATTAGTGTCTATGACTAGGTGTCGTTTATATTATTGCAAGTCAACAAACTTATTCATAACAATGAAAATCAACTACATTATTTAAAATAAATTAGATTTTGTATGAAAATAAATTAGATTATTTAAAATAAATTAGATTTTGTATGAAAAGCATTAAAAATGTTATAATTAATACTCTTTATTTATTATTTTACATCATATAATTTATTATGCTTATAGTATCTCTCTCATAATGTGTCAAATAATACTTTCAATGTCCAAAAATATTTTTTGATTCATGAATATCTACTTAATTTTTCGGAAGTATCGATTCGCCCCAAGTATCAACTTTCGTATTGATGACTTCATTTGATAAAAAAAACTCTTCACATGCTAGGCTATATAGTAGTTAGGTAAATCTCCTAAGAGTTCAAATCCATGATTCAAATATTCGTTTCATGTACCTGGGATCTTGTTTCAAACTGATTATAAGTTATTTAATTCCCTAGACACATACGTGGAACGATCTAGAATCAAGAAATTTGTATATGAGAAAAAAATTGATTTTGCTAGAGTTATTTAATTACAATAATATTTTGTGCAAGGTTATAAAGTAACAGATCTAAATTGACAAAAAGTGACAAGCCAACAGCTAGTCTACCTATCTAGGGGTGTAGCTAGGAACACAATTGAGAACAACACGTTAGCTCTTGTCCTCTTCATAGTTTTGGATAACGCCCCCAGCATAATAAAATTGTGACTTCAGGCTGGTTATTGTTGTTCTCAAGATATTGTTGTTTATACAACACAAATGGGCTTTTTTCTATAAACACCTTCACGATTACTGTCTTTATACTAATAATAAAAAGATTAAAATACCATTTTTCGTTATACTACACTACCACTATCATTATAGCCATCGCCACCATCGTGTTTCCTTCTTCTTTGTTTCAACTCCGTTTTCTAGTACATTCTTTGAGAGAAAGAAGAAGAAAAAGAGTAAAACGTCAGTTTTGGTGAAAGGCTTATTTTGGTACGTATACCATTTATTCCAGAAAGTTTGTTTGAAAATTTTTATTTTGAAAATTTTATTCCAGTACATATCTAATTTTTATTTTGAAAACATGTCATATGTCCTAAAAGGCTTATTCTAAAAAGTTTGTTATGAAGAACATGTTGTGGAAAGCATGCTCTAAAATGCATCACATACGTTTAAAAATTTTATTCTGAATTTTCTGTAATGAAATTTATATTTTGGAAATTATGTTCTAGAAATTCTAAAATATTTCCAAATCAAATAATTCAGAAATCGCATTACGAATATTTGAATTTGAAGGTAAAGCTTCACAGAGATCATATTACTTGTGGTAGGTTAATCACAACTAATGAGTTCTTTGGAAGAATCAAGGAGAAGCAGTTGGAGGATGTACTATGGATGTGTTAGGATCAGAGAAAGTAAGAGACTTTGAGTTGAGAGCTGATGGGTTGTTGAGGTTCAAGGACAGGTTGTGTATACCTGCAGATGCGGAGCTGAAGAGAATGATTCTTGAAGAAGGTCATAAGAGTCGTCTTAACTTACACCCAGGTATGACTAAGA
>Ga0099824_1002722_pt1 | contig 25912 bp, 10 predicted proteins | sample SiratrowhiteBW_FD_76837 | JGI IMG/M metagenome (GOLD analysis project Ga0099824, IMG submission 76837) | Root nodule microbial communities of legume samples collected from California, USA - Siratro white BW | ecosystem: Host-associated > Plants > Roots > Nodule | place: USA: California...
CCAAAAAAAAAAAAAAAAAAGAAATAATCTTTCCAAAAAAACTCGACAAAGTAAACGAAAAAATGTTATAAAAACTGGATACAGACACGGATATAAATACTAACGGAGATATAAATATAGTTAAATTAAAATTTATAAAACACGGAAACACACGTAAAAAATATATTAAATATATTAAATATATTAAATATATATATTATATTAAATTAAAATTAAAAAAAAATATATATATATATATATATATATATATTAATTATTATGTTATTTTATATTTTTTTTTCAGGATGATTATTTAAAAAATATAATAGGATATTTATTTTTTTAAAGTAAAAATTTAGTTTATTTTTTATAATATTAATTTATCATTTAAAAATTATTAAGTTATAACGTAAATATATTTTATATTTATAATTTAAAAAAAATAAAATAAAATAAACTATAGTAGTAAAATTGTAAAAGCTTCGGGCTATCTCGCGGATCTACTAACCTCCCTTCCCTGCACTTCCGCCCTTCAAAATCATCACAGAAGTGTGGAAGCATGCATGGCTTTAAAGAGTCTTTATGTATAACAACTCTTTTAAGGAGTCTTTAAGAGTTGATATACATGGTAGTAATTAAAATCACAGGGATGCATGCAAATTAAGAGTTGTTCTTTTTCACACTACGGCAGCAAGCAGTGTTGGTTGCTACAGGAATTTGTTTAGTTCTGATATATATATATATATATATATATATAATTTGTCAAAAAGAACATATATTATTACAATAATTAAAGATGCAGTTTACAATTGAATTAACTTTTGAATGAAAAGGTGTAGCTATCAGGCCGCAAAACATGGATTTGGCAATTTTGCAAAGATAGAAAAATGGCATGGTTAAGGTAACCTTAACTACAACTAAACAATTCTGCGGAAAAATAAGATGAATCATAGTAACTAAAGCAAACAAAATTTACAAAACAGCATAACACGATCAAGCACTCTAAACGGATGAGTCAAGAAGAATCATCATTCAAACTCCGAATCCCTCCCAAAAGGCCATAATCATAAAAACTCAAGATCTGCTTAAACTGGTGGCAACAGGAATAACAATAACCAGAATAAGAATGAGCAGGAGTATGATCCCAATACACATCCACTTCCTGCTACTCTTCTGGTAATGCTTTGCACTCTGTAGATTCTTGGTCCCATCCTTAACATAGTGTGAAGCGTGCAACACGTGATGCTCAATGTCATCCATTTTCTCACCCTGTGCCTCAACCATCACAGCCATGTCCAGAAACACCTGGTGCAGCTCCAGCAAACTCTTTTCCACTTCCTTAGCAGCACCATGCCTGTCCTGAATCTCCACCACAGTTTCCAGAACCTTCCCTCTCCCATGTTCCTGAATGGCCTTCCCCAAAACCTCTTCCTCATTACCATTGGCAATGATCTTCTCAATCACCTCCTCATCTGGGTACTCCCCAGTCACTGTGAAATACCTAATGGATTTTACAAAATACAACATGTCACCCAAATTAAGTCACTGTAACAGAATCAATTTGATTCTTTATTTGAATCAATCATTCCACTTTTAGTTCTATCTCTGGTATCCACTTTTAGTTCTATCTCTGGTATCTGTAACAATATATGGTATGCAGTTGGATTGAATGAATCCAATAAAATCAATAGTAATTTCTCATAACTTTCACAAAGTCACAAATATTAAAGTGCTCAAAAGCAAATATGAATATAGATAAATTAGGTGTCTGTCTAGATGATTACCTTCTCCCAACAGTATCCTTGTACTCACTCATCATCCTCTGTCTCAGCCCCTGAAACTCCATCATCAGCTCCTTCAGCTTCTTCCTCAGCCCATTGGTAACAGCGATCCGGGTCCGGTAGATGGCCGGCGTGCCGTCCTTGAGACCAGAGAGCCTCCGGTTGGCGGCGTTGGCCCGGTCCATCTCCTCGAGCTGGGTGCGGATTGTCCTGGCCTTCTTTAGGACTGCTACAATGTCGGCGTTGATCCTGCTCCTGAGAGCCTTGAGCGCCTCAGCCTTGTGCAGAGACTTGCTCTCCTCGTTGGCCTGCTGCAAGCTACCGAGAATGTCCCTGAGGGACCCCATTTCAGTCTTCACCTTCTCAGCCTCTTCCAAGAAGAGACCCATGTCAGTGTCCAAGTGGGTTATCGAAGAGGTTAGTTCCACATCGGGAGGAACAGCCATACCCGCTTCCAAATCAACGTCTTTCATCGCAGCTTTCTTTAAATCCACGTAGCTGGTGAAGGACTTGGTCATTAGATCGTTCATTTTGGGAACTTTGGATTGATAATGGAGTGATGGAATCAGAAATTGATTTTGATGTGCAATAGCAAAACGAGAAGGAGAAGAAGAGGATGAGTGAAGACGATAATAGAAACTCTGATGAACATTAGAACGAAGTTTGTGGAGTTTTATGAGTTGTGAAAGGCTAAAGGATAGTTTTTTTTTTTCATGAGGAAGTAGCCGTTGGAAGTTCCATCACGCAAGTCCCAACGGCTATTTTTCAAAGTGATAATGTTAAATTACTTTCTGAATTGTATTTTGCTTAGTTAGAAAAGTGGGGATTATTTGAGCTTTTTTGACAGTGAATTGCGTACGGATTGCATCTCGACCAAAAATAAAAGAGAATGTGATAATAGGAGACCGGTAAGGCTGATAAAAAAAATTCTAATTCTATTTTGGGGGTTTGGGAGAGAGTTCTTTCTAAGTGAATAATTTATTCTTTGAAAAAATAAAAAATGTAATCTACTTTCAGAACCAAATATATAAAAGTTTAAATTGATACATGATGTATATTTAGTAATAAAGTAGTTATTTAATTTTCGTCAAAATTGGTCATTAAAAATATAATTATTTGATAAAATAATTTTAGAAAACTTAACAATATAAAATATAATCTAGGAACTAAAATAAATATTTCGCTTCTCAATGACAAAATTGAGAACGTGTAATATTTTTAAAAACAAAATTAGTTATTTACCTTTCTTTATTCATTAGAATTTATCTAGTTCATTGCATATTTGTTTTTAGCGAGTAAGATTTATTCATTGATTTTGAAATAAAAGATTTTATCTCGATGTGTATATTTTTTATTTACATTATACAACATAAATATTATTTTATTTAAATAAAATTTATAATAAATCATTTAACTTATATATAATTTTGATCTTCCGCTTAATTCGTAATTTTTCCCTCCTATTTTAGAACAAGAATACTTAGTCTCTATTTTAGAAAATATAAATTTTATTTTGATTCAATTGAATCTAGATTTAGTTGATTACTTAATGGGATGATGATCAAATTGTCTCTGTTTTAAAACAAGGAAACGAAAACTACAGATTGAACAAAATAGAAGACCTAAAATTGTAGTTAAGCCTAATTTATTAATATTTTTTTATTCCTCTAAACTTTTTTCCATTTTAGTCGCTATTTATTAATATTATCTAAGTAAACATTTGTTTATTAAATAATCATGTGAGTGGCTAGAGATAGGTACTTGGACTAAAGCTTGTGTTATTCAAGTAATCACAATTAGTGCAAGTATGGACTAATATTTTTGGATGACTTTTCAAATGTTAACTTTTATGTTTGGTTTATGATTAACGTAGTTTTACTCATACTTACATGTTGTAACTGTGATATGTTTTATTATTTTAATTGAGATTAATTTAATTGGATTTGTTTTGGTTGTTTCTACTAATCTCTTATACATTTTTACACATAGTAGATGGTTTAATATGAATATGCATCTAGTGAATACATGGAGTAGATGGTCTAGCAAACCATTTGACAAGACTAAGAAGAAAACACCCCAAAAATATTAAGTGAAATAAACATGAAGGTGTAGAAAGAGTCTGATGCACTTAACATAAACTAGACGGTCTCTGTAGATTATACCATTAGATGATTTCTTTAGAAGATCCATAGTGGGATACATAATTTTGAAGAGGAAAACTGTTGATTCATTGATTCAGAAGCAAGATTTAACTCTGCACACATCTTTTGCAAAAGATTATCTTTTAATTTATACAAATAAAAATTCTCTTTTTACCCTGTTATTGACGCGCTAAGGGAAGATCCCATTCGATTATTCTACAATGTCTCTCATAACATATTTGATTGTTCTGACCTGGAGTGAATAAAAATCCAATGCCCGCATTTGGAACCAGAATTGGAAACAAAATATTTGAAAAAAGTGAGAACGAAGAATCTTCAACATAACTTGAAAGAAAATATTTGCAAAGGTAATTTGTGGCATATAAGAAAACATTTGATAACTGCAAAAAAATATCCGAGACTTAATTCTGAAAATTTGTGGAGAGAGGAGAAAATAAACAAAGATTTCAGAGGCAAAAGAGAGACACACCAAATAACATACTCTAAACTTAGTTTTATTTCCTTTTTGCAATTCTTTTGCCTTAGTCTTTCACATGATGGATAAACTCATTTGGATTGATTCTCTTATGATTTAACAATGAGTTCTAAGAATTATGTTCAATAAAGTTTTGTTATTGAGTTCTCTTTAATAGTTGTGCTTTACTGTTGATCTTTTTGAAATATATTCTTGGAAAAGTAATTGTTTTTTAATGCATGTTGAGTATTCCAATGTTTTTCCTTTTCTTGGCTAATTCACTTTGTTTTAATCAATTTCTTGTATACTTAGTCAAGAGGTAAAAGATATGTGGATGTAGTTGGCTCAAGAAATGGGGCTGGGGGGTGTTTGAATGGAACCTATACTCAAATCGCACAAATATAGACAACTCAAAAATATAAACACAGTATAAAGCAAAGAGAGAGAGAGAGTGGACACAGATTTATGTAGGTTCATCCTATAAACAGGGCTACATCTAGTCCCCTTCAACAATGCTTAAGAGCTTTCACTAAAACAAGTTTTGACGCCTCTCCAAGATACAAGTATTCTCCACCTCTTTAGGTAACTAGTTTTAACACCTCTCTAGGAAACAACTATTCTAACCTACCTAGGTAACGAGTTTGAACGCCTCTCTATAATATTCTCACCTCTTCAAGAAACCCAGTCTCAATCTCCCCCTCAGATTAAGACCTCTCAAAATAAGAAGAATGCAGGAACAAATGGCTCTAAAAGGGAAGGGGGATTGAATGGAGCGTGAACTCAATTAGCTATAAACAAAAGCCACCAAGCAAGATCATCCAAGGCAAGAATATATAAAAGCAGATGAAACAATTTTATACTGGTTCACCTTAATCTCTTGGGCTATGTCTAGTTCTCCCTTGAACAAATCGTTCAAGAGGTTCCACTATTCAATAAATAGTTACAACGAGTACATAAACATCTCCAGGTTACAACGAGTATACAAACCTCTCTAGGTTATCTGAGTACACAAACATATCTAGGTTATACCAGTCCCAATCTCCCCTGAGATCAAGACCACTCAAGATTGAAAGAAACACAAAAGAGAGAATAATGAAAGCTCATAAGGGTTTACTTCACAACAGTGAAGGATTATACAATGGTTTTGCACAACCCAAAACTCGAGATGCTCTCAATAGCAGATTTATAATAGACACTCGGTAGATTCTTTATTTCTTCAATGTATTGTTTGATGTATTTCTCTCTCTTTTTTTTTTCTTGCTCTTCAACTTGAAATTGTTCCTATTAGGTATTCAAGTGTGAGTCTAAGTCTCACATTGGGTAGAAATGAGAAAGTTGAGCAACATATAGAAAGAAGACCCGTAAACCTAATGCCTTAAGGTTTTGGGTTGGAGGTGGTGTCATTCCCTTATGTGGGTTGGCTTTGTTCTCATTGTTTGAGATCTCCTCGGTGTTTCCCCTCGGATTCTCCCAGCAAGTGGTATCAAAGCTGGTGGTTTGTCTTTGTCACCAGACGAATGGGCTCAATTTGACCCTGTATCGAAAGTCTTCCTGATGGAGGTTTCAGGCAAGCGTGTCCCGTATAAGTGTGTGAACGAAGATACAAGTGAGGGGTCATGAGTAATGTACTCGGGTTTGAGAATGCTTCCGCCGACGGGGAGTGTATCAATGTGGAGGAGGGACTCACACTTGAGGGGGAGATTGTTAGGTATTCAAGTGTGAGTCTAAGTCCCACATTGGGTAGGAATGAGAAAGTTGAGCAACATATAAGAAATAAGACCCGCAAACCTAATGTCTTAAGGTTTTGGGTTAAAGGTGGTGTCATTCCCTTATATCTGGTGTAGCTCGGTTCTCATTCTTGTGAGATCTCCCTAGTGTTGCCCCCTCGGATTCTCCCAACACGTGGTATCAGAGTCGATGGTTAGCGGCTTGGCCGAGTACCATTTGACCCTGTATCTTCCTGATGGAGGTTTCAGGCAAGCATGTCCCTTATAAGTGTGTGAACGGCGATACAAGTGAGGGGTCATGAATAATGTACTCGGGTTTGAGAATGCTTCCGCTTGAGGGGGAGTGTATCAATGTAGAGGAGGGACTCTCACTTGAGGAGGAGATTGTTAGGTATTCAAGTGTGAGTCTAAGTCCCACATTGGGTAGAAACGAGAAAGTTGAGCAATATATAGAAAGAAGACCCACAAACTTAATGCTTTAAAATTTTGGGTTGGAGGTGGTGTCATTCCCTTATGTGGGTTGGCTCTATTCTCATTGTGTGAGATCTCCCCGGTATTTCTTCTCAAATTCTCCCAACAGTTCCCCGTGCGTTGGATACTTGAAAAAAACAATCTTGACCGTATGATGTACTGGAACTCAAACTAGAAATATCTACTTTTCTTTTAATATAGTTCAGACTTGATTTTCATGTACTTTGGAAAGATTTCAAACTAACTCCATAATATCATCATGTGATTTCCAAAATAAAATCATCTACAACTTGAATTTGAAAACTTCTGTACTTTGTACCCATGCTTGAACGTTCCTAATCGACTAAATTTTGCTCCAAATAACTTCTATTTAATTTTCATATTTATATAAAGAAATCAACAACGTATAATAGAAAAACAATATTTCAATTGTATCCAGAAAAGTTCCAACAAATAGCTAAGGCATGTTGTATATATATTAAACTATTGATTTTTATTCTAATTAATTTCATAACGTATAAACATGAATATCCAGCTGTAAATAATTTCAACAATATTAAACTATTTCGAACTTTATATCCCTTAAATACACAATATAAATTATGGATATTAATAAAGTGAATGAAACGAAAAGGATTTTGGCACCAGCTCTTTCCAAAACATATGTCTTGCGTGAATAGAGTTCAGCTGTAATTGAAAATAAATTATTTCTCAAAGCTGTATTTTGGTAAATAAATTCAGAGAGGAAATACGAAAAAGTTTAGATCAATTATTATTTTTTATATAAAGAAAAAGAAAGCCGTTAAAAAGCTTATCAAATGAGAACACTATTCAAAATCAAATACACTTGAACATGAGATTTTGGCAACGTAAGCATTTAATCAATTAATTCCCAATCAATCTAATTTTAATTAATGAATTAAACGTTAAAGCCATTAATTAACACACAGATTAGCTGCCAATATAATTTTGAAACTTTTTATTAAATTGATTTTCTAAAAACAAAGTGTATAAACCATTTGAGTTCAAATCATTACATAATTAAACTATCAAAAGATATAGGCATGATCTATAATAGTATGCTATAAGAATAACATCACGTTTTTATGTTTTATTTTTAATTAAAACTATTTTTCTATTCAATTATAATTTTAATTATTATATAAAATAATAGTAAATAAACACTATCTGAATTTGCAGTTCATCTATATATAATCATACTTAGATATCTGTGAATATTACTATAATAGACATGTAAGATCATCAAATACAAACACATACTTGAAGTATTGTTATCATCAAAACTTTATTAGAAGATTAGACTATTTAAAAGGATTTTGGGCCGTCTAATGATTCTACAAAGAAAATCTCTCAATCAGAGAGAACAATCAAAACTCACAAAGGTATTCTTCATGACGCGAATAATTTACAAGAGTTTGCTCTCAGAAGGAAGATATAGCAATGAAACTCAAGAATTGAACACTATGATTCTATTGTATTTACACAAAATCTTGCTCGTTTCTCGTTTGAAGCTTTGATGCATTACTCCTTCCTCTTCAGGTCGTTATATATCTTTCAAATGATGACAATTTAAGTCTTTGAATGGAAATTTTTGCATCACTTTTTCATTTCTACAATATTTTGAATGTTAAGAGTTGTTGGTCGAGTTCTCCAAGTTTCGTCTGTTTATTTTATCTATTCTCTCATTTTCATTGTGGGCTTCATGATTTCTTCTATTTAATTCTTCATCGCTTGTGCAGGTACAACTTCATCATCATCTTGCTCAATTTAAAAATCTTTACACTGTTCTTCCATCGCTATGGTTATACATCGTCTGTCATGATGAGCTGCCTCATCTAATATACATGTTGGTTCTTCTGTCTGTTGTTGTTTGTAGAATTTGCATCATCTAACACTTTTGTCTAACATGTCTTCACATTGTCACTTTGTCCACTTGCTTTTTATCATCTGGCCAGTGTATCAACATTTGTACTTGCAAGATCCTCTTTTCCATCTTAATATATGATGTATTATCTTTTGTACCATCGTCTAACCATTATATCATCAGATCCCTTTAGTTTGGTGTGATCATCTATGTATTATATCTTTCAGCATGTAGCGTCTGATTAATTATACATTCTGTTTATGCTTTTCTTTATTCTTATGCATGAGCTTATTATATCTTTTTTTTTCTTTCATATTATAGTATTTGTTATCATCAAAACTTATATTGATCTTATGATATCGCTTAGGGAATTATTTTGTCCATAGACTCATCAATCTCTCCCTTCTTTTATGATGTCAAAACTATAAGTAATTTCAACATGAATAACACTCTTTTATATTAAAGAGTTTTATGCATGTATCATCATGTGTATTAGAGTATATATCAGAGTATGTATTAATGTATATCAGAGTTATATATCAATAACAATGTGTATTAGAGTGCACAAGTGGAATTAAAAACTGTTATACACATCAAACACTTTTATTCATTAAAATATATTTAAACATTTATAAAAAAAAATATTAAAAATGCAAACCAAAAATAACAAAAACTTGAACTAGATAAAAGAAAACTGAAAAACTCTTCAAGCAAGTAAAAAAAAAAAAAAAAAAAGGAACTCTTCTTTCTCCCCCTTTTGTCATTAGCAAAAAGGAGTAAGAAAAAGACATTATCACTAATACAAGGGTCTAGGCAGCTGGTTGACTGAAATTTTACAAAATTTCATTCAAGGATTTGTTAATCTGTTGAGTAAGACTAAGACTAAGATTATCATTCCTCCTGACACAATGTTCTTTCAACTGTTTGCAATAGTAGAAAGTCATCTGTTCTTTCCCTATGAAGATGCTCTTCGAGGTTTAAGAACAGTTAGGTTGTTTGACGACGCTCTATAAATAAAGCTCTATTGATCATCTTTTGAGTCTTCATCAAAATAACATCATCAAAAGAGGGTGTATTGTTGTTTTTCTCATCTTTTTTCTAAAGGCTGAATTGTGACCTTTCAACAAGGCATCTAGTGCTATCTTACCACCTACTAATGCCTCCAACCTAGCCTTTTTCCTCATTAAATGATAATTAGCAGATTGAGCTTGAATCTCCCATTTAGAAAATGTGTAGATATCATCATAACTTGGTGGATTTTCAAGAGAAGAAGTAGAAGAAAGAATCCTAATGGGGGAAGCCATCTTTTCAAAACTATATTAGGGGATTTCTATGATAGAAGAAAGAATGATAAATTTTTAAAGCTCAAGAGCTTATCAGAAGTTTGGGCCTAATTACACTTGTTTGGGTCTCAAAACAAACTTTTGAGCCCAAGTTTAAAATTGGAAAAGATCACTCTAGACATTTTAAAGCTTCAAGATTATGAAAATTGTAAAGATTGTTGAGTAGTGTAGAGTTTATTTTGGACCTTGTATTTTGGGTCAAGTAAAATAGGTTTTGGGCATTGTATTTTAGGCCTAGTAAGATAGGATTTTGGGCTTTAGGCCTTGTATCAAAGTTACACAAGACGTCCACTTTCTGAGGCTAGCAAAAACTCAAAGAAGGTGATAAACAAGCTTAAATAAGGCACCATATGTTGAGACAAATAGGTGTCACATGGAAGCTTGCCTTCTAAACTTCATGTGCATTTGTCCTCATCTCATTGGAGAGGATATGAAGCTTGGGCTGCATGCCACCATGGACACGTGATACTCTCCCAATGGAGAGATCCTCTCCACTCATGGCTTGCCACTTGTCAAACTACTATTGGAGAGTTTTTGAGAAGCTTGCAAGACAAGTAATATTTTAACCTATAAATAGGTGCCTCTTGTATTTAGAAATTTAAATTTGAATAAGTAATGAAATGTTGGCCAATTTTTTTTCTCTTCACTCTTGGTCAAAATCTCTCCTTAGAATAATCTCTTTTGTTTACTTGCTCTTGCTCCCTCCTTAGTATGTTGGCTCAACCTCATACTAATTCACTTCCAAATTCCATTTCAAACTCTTCAATCCAGTACAAACAACAATTCTTCTCCTTCATCTATCTCAAATCACGTCAACAACAACAATTCTCCAAGGAGCACATTGAAGCATGCAATTCAACCAAAAATTACATCATTTGGCATCAAAGCTTAGGTTCTTCATGACTTAAGTGCTTCTTCCAATTTTTTTCCTTCATCATTTGTTATCATGTCTTGAATTGTTTTCCACTGTTTTAATAATTTGTTATTGATTTTAATCGGTTCAAAACCACTCCTGTTCCTTGAACCGTCCAAGAATAACAAAATACAAAGGAGTTTTCGTTGCATGTGATGTTGCATTTTATGTTTGTTTTTTTTCTTGAGTTTTATCAATTTCATTCAGTGGAATCACTTTATATTTGAGTATTTTTCAATTTATAATCCTTACATGTCATGTTATAAGTCATGTGCTTCCTTGAATTATCATGAAACTTCCATATAGAAACTTGTTCATAACATGTTTGCTGAAGTGTTTATACTATGTCTTCTATGTGTTTGATTAAATGTCTTGAGAAAACTACACTTGTGTGAAACTTTGTGTGCTTTTCCTTTTTAGTTTTTTGAGTTTCTTGACTTGTTAATAGATCACTAGTGAGGTTCCTACAATTAGGTTTCCATTGTGTCTAGTTGTATTGTTCCAATTCATTAGCTTCCTTAGCATTCCTTCTTATTGGAAAATTTTATTGCAGTAGCACTAGTTTGGAAAAATATTATAAAATAAAGTACATTGTATTTTCATGTAATATTTTTTATGTGTGAGCACCTTAAGTTGTTGACAACATACTGTTGAAAAGGTGAACTCAAATTCGAAATACTAAAAAAAAAAAAAACAGAATCCTTTGTTTTCACGTTGCTCCCGATTTTGACTATGTTTTAATTTTGCTCCAAATTAATTACAAGCATTTAATATATGGTTTTTAGGATTTGAGAAAATAATTTCATAAAAAATACAGTGTAGAAAATTTTAGCCATTATTGTCAGCTTACTCTAGTTGTTATTATTATTATTTTTTTACTCTAGAACCATTCCTATGTTTCATTTTGTGTGTCTAATTTTATTTTAGCCTTAATTTCTTGTTTTATGCCTTTTAAAATACTCATTCCAGTTTTGTTAAAATTTAAAATCCTCTTGAGTTTCGCATTTTAAATTGAACTTTTCTCTTTTTGACCTCTTGAGGTGGAAATTGTCCTTGGCTTGTGAATTGGTGGATGGTTATTTACATGTTTAGGTAGCATATTGGAAGAAGATAAGCTTACTAAGGTGACTCCACTTTGGAGAGATTTACAAGTTTGAAGGTTCAAGGCAAAGTGAGGAACAATAGAAGAAATAAACACCAAAAAGAAGATCATTCACATTGCAAACTTGTTGTATAAAAAAATGTTACGAAATCTTGAAGTATTTTTTTTTTGGTAAACATTTTGTTGTTTTGGTTGTGTTGGGAAAATGCAATAAAAACAATCCCAACTTGAATATTGTAATAATAAAAAGCAATTAGTAGGTGAAAGTGTGCCAATGGACTCAAAAGTGTCACTTGCACTTTCATCATAGCACATGTCGAGCTTTTATTGTTTTCTTTATTTGTCATACTTTCTTGCAGTTATTTTTACTTTGTTATCTTACTTCTCTTAGGTCTCTGTGACAATTAGGGTCCAAAGTCAAAAGAGCTTAAACATTAGTAAACCTTCCTCTGGTCTCTAGGTTCACAAGAGCACACACCTTTTAGGAAAAATTGTTTTGGGTTTTCATTGAGAGATGTTGTGGAAGAGGATTGGAGAATACTCTGACTAGGAAAAACATAGTACTTAAGTTGTTCAAGTGACACACTTCTCTTTCCAATAAGTCTTTAGCTTCTTAGTTTGGAGTGGTTTAAACTTAGTTTAGATCATTCATGCATTTGTATGTCTTTTAATCATTTGCGTGCATTGCTCTCCTTTCAAAATCTAGTGAAAATCAAACTTTGAAAATGGCTTTTAAATAGAAGTGCTGCAGAGTAAAAACGACCTATTGTTTTTCAACTTGAGAGTTTCTTGGAGAGAAAATCAATGTTTAACAAAAGTCATCACGGTTTCTCACTTTTGAAGAGCGCATAACATCCATTTGATTAGCTTTTTCGTAGTAGCAGTTTTTGTGAAGAGATAAGTGACTCTCTTGTGAGTTTATACTGTTCTTAGCTGCTGCATAACTGGTTCTTGTGATTGTAATTCATTTTTACATCTATTCTTAGTTGTATAGTGCTTGAATACGGGTTTCAAGCATTGTGTATTGTATAATCTTTTAAGATTTCGTTTTAGGTGTATTGTCTTGCATCAAACATTCCAGTAAAGTTTTGCATATTACATTAGAGTTGTGCATCTTGTGTGGTGGGGTGCCGCATAAGGGGTAGAGACAATCTTGTAGGGTTTAACATTGGCTCTTGAATGTGTTTGTATATGTAAACTTGTATGATTTAGTGAAAATCTTTGTATTTTTGTGAAAAGGACTGGACATAACTTTTGTAAAAGAGTGAATTAGGATAAAAATCATTGTGATCTTTTCTTTCCTTTTCTTTATATATTTGTGAATTGATCTTGTTCATTTGTAATCTTACTAATGTGAACAACCTGTTAAAATCAAAATCAACCTGTTGTTTGTCTTGACAGATTCAAATTATTCTCTTTAGCAGCGTTTTAATCTATTAAAATCAGTTTTCAACTTGTTTTAGTACTGAATTTTTACTGCAGCATTCGGTTTCTTGATTGATTTTCCTTGCATCTTTGGACCCGATTTAATTGCTCTTATTTTTCTGTGATCCAAACTGGTTTGTACCTTTAATCTATCATAAATAAATCAGTTTTCCCATTTGGTTAAATTGAACAAGTTTGGTAATTAGTTAAAGCCTTAATCAAAGCTTGGTTAAACTGTACTGCTGTTCTCTCGATTATTGGTTACTGTTATAGCTTATTAAACTGATACTGTCTTTTTGCATAATTGATTTCTTTGTTTTACTTTTCTTGGTTAAAATCTTTTGTATAATCCATTCAATCTGCTGCTGCCGCTTTGCCTTGTTGGTTCAGTAGTTCCATTCTTGATATATTTGAACTGTGTTAGTGTAAATCTTTACTGCTTTGACAGTGTTTAAAAATGGAACACTTTTCTGTGAAAGGTTGTTTCAAATCTGTTTGAATTTTTTAAAATAAACTTTCGTGAATATTAAGATTGATTGAATATGTGTGAATTCTAGATTGATATGTGATGGATAAATTATTTGAATTCTTGACATATATATCTACATCATTTAAATTAATGAATATTTGATTGTGTGAAAATTTTATGCGCTAAATAAAATTCTTGATAAAATCTTTGATTTTTTATGAAACAATTGTCTTTTTCAAATAAATTTCAGTTGTGAATTCCCTCGTATATATTAACAGATTTAAACGTTACACCTATTTAAATTCGATTAAACCTAGGAATCCAATACCAAACTTTGTTAGTAACCTCTTTATTTTTTACTGCAGTCTTGAAGATAGATTTACATCTCATAATGACTTTTTCACTTTTTTTAATTTTCTTTTCTTAGTTTGTCATTTTTTGATTCGTTATTTTTTTTTTCCTTTGTTCAGTCCATCAATTCTAAGTCATGTTTATTATCTTGCTTTGTTGGTTTAATTTTTACTCTTCTCTTTAAAAGAAAACTTTATTAAATTTCTATTCATATCTGGTTTGTATTAGAAAATTAAATCAAGTTTTATAACAAATATGTAGTTTAAGCAAAGTAATAATGAAATGAGAAATATGAACAAAACAAATAATTGAATTATAGTTAAGTCTTATAAATAATAATAGAATGAGAATGACCAAAATAAACAACAATTGAATGATGGTAGGAATAAGATAGAAGAGAAGATTTTATAAAGGGGAAAGTTGATTAAGATAGTTACAATTTATCCAATCACGTTTTTTTATATTTACATTTTTAAATAATTTTGTATAAAAGTAAATTTATCGATTTAATTTTTATCATATTAATTGTAAATATTCATATTAATTTTTATCAAAATTGAATGATAGTTGTGAAATTATCCAATAATTTATATTTATATATTTTAAAAAATATATATTAATTGATTTTAGTTTATATCAAATAAAATAATTTTAAATTAGTATAATTATGATATAAAATAATTTCCGTTGTCAATAATTCACACTCAAGTTGAAGTACAACGGCTCTTGTTTTTTCTGTTTTGCATTCAGTTGTTTTACAGTTTATGTGAATGATAAACATAATAATAATCTTTGAGCGTATCGAGGCACTTTTATCGCTCCCATTATCTCGATCCAGAACACAACCACTTCGTTTTCTCATCAAAAGCAAGTAGAAGAAGGTAAGAGCCCAAAAGAGGGAAGAAAAGAGGGTGAAAAGCTCGGGGATCCAAAGGAGAAGAAAAAGCCAGAAAAGATGGTTAGTGCAATAAAAGCAGCCATTGGAGATTTGGTGTTGACCTTCTTTTGGGTCTTCTTTTCCTCCATGTTGGGGTTGGCCACCGATGGCATAACAAGATCACTTGATCTTCATCATGCGTCTTACAATGGTTTTAATTACGCTGGCGCTGTGATCATCACTTCGCTCATCTTTATCCTTGTAACCATCTTCACCTTCATTGCTAATGCCTTGGGCGGTGCCAGCTTCAACCCCACCGGTAATGCTTCATTCTACGCCGCTGGTGTTGGCGACGACACTCTTTTCTCAATGGCTCTCCGCTTCCCTGCTCAGGTTTGTTAGTTACGTTCAAGGTTTTAAATTGAGTAAATCACAATAGCTTTTACTGAAATTTTCTTAAATTACACCTTTTCTATCATGGGGTGTAAGAGTGATGTTTTTAGAACTCAAAGTGGTGCATGTGTAATGTAAAAATGATGACAATTTAATAATGTTAAGTAATTTGCTTTTTAAAGTATGGTCATTGTTGACTGATTTTATCCTTGGAGGTTCTAAGAAAGAACAAAACTTTATATACAGTACACCATGGGTGCTGGTTTTGATTGTTTGTGTCTATTAGAATTGAAGTTTTATCTTAATACAGGATTAAGTAGATTATTACGGTAAAACTCTTTTTGAGATTAGAGAAAGGGGAAAAAAAAAAAGTTTAGGTACTGTATCTGAATTTTGTCCTTTAAAAAACAGTTTGCGACTGCAGTTTTGATTGTAGTGTCGGGGATTTTGGAGTTACCACTGTTACATTGGCAGCATTTGTTTGCTTTATCTTGCAACATCAAAGATCGCAATGAAATCTCAACTGACTTCAATTTAAAACATGTTTGACACTGTGATTGAGGTTTTAAATTGTGCGGTTTCATCAGGTTGTCGGACATTGCAGGCAAATGTGGCCATAGTGGTGCATGTGTTGTGTTGGAGACCTGCAACGTCAAGGTTTGTTAGTTACGTTGAAGGTTTTAAATTGTAGTAGTTGTCACCTTTATGGTGTTAATGCGACACCATTGGTCGCATTTGTCAGCAATATTCGGCCATCGTGACTGCAATTTAAAATATTGGTGAGATACTGTATATGAGACCAGGTTTTAAGTTGCAGTTACAGTCCATGCCTAGGTACTGTTATCGTCATGCTCTTTAGTATTGGAGGAAATTGTGGACAAATGTGGTGGATGCAGTTACAATAGGGATTGCATTGGCCTCAAAAACTCTAATGGCCGAATTTACTGTTGTAGACTTTTCTTAAAAGCTTGTTGCTGACGAGTGTTACTAATGTGATAATAATTGCCGTTGCAAGGTCAAAATTGTGGTTGCAGACCCAAACCTTAAAACCTGTGTTGTGAAATGGTTCTTGTGCCAGAACAATTTTGTGAGAGCATTTTTTGGATTGAGGTAATTTAATAAGTGTTTGTGGTGGTGGTGTTACACAGGTACTGGGTTCAGTGGGTGGTGTTCTGGCTGTCATGAAGTATATGCCACAGAAATACAGGCAATTGATTGCTGGGCCTTCTTTGAAGGTTAGCTTGCATACTGGAGCTCTAGCAGAAGGGGTGCTGACATTTGTGATCACATTTGTTGTTCTCCTCATTATGATCAGGGGTCCTCGCAGGGATGCTGCAAAGACTTTGTTGATGGCAATCTCAACTGTGGTTTTGATCACCGTTGGTGCTAGTTACACGGGACCAGCTATGAACCCTGCCTTTGTGAGTGATTATTACTGTGTACCTCAATTGATTACAAATTGGTGTTTAATAGTGCTTCATCTCTTTGCTTTCCTCTATACCTAACTCAACATACTATTATTACAGTGATACATGTAAATCCTCTCTGACCTGTTCTTCACTATTCTACGGCCAAACTCCTTTAAATTCAGAGTTCTACTTTAATTTTATGATTTCTCCCTCAAATTAATTGTCTTTTTGCTTTCAACCTTATGACATCTTCCGGTGCTTTCAGCTCCCGTCAATTGTATAATATCTTCCTGTGAGTTTGCCTTCTTCCAGCCTTTTTCTTCATTTTGATCACCTCTTTCTCCATCTTACTACCAGTCATCATGTTTCAGACAATTTTTCAGCTACTGTTTCACACTCTTCCCTCCATTAATCTTTGGTTGTGTTGTTTTGTTTAGCCTATAGTTTAGTAAGTTTTAGCTTGAGAGTTAGTTTCCCAATTTCCTCATACCTCTTAGGATTAGCTTCCTTATTTCCTTGTCTCATAGGATTAGCTATTTTGTTTCCCTAGTTAGTTAAGATTATGATTAGTAAAAATAAAGATTAGTACTCCAGAACACATCAACACATGTGATGCATCTCAATTAATATCAATCAGTGTTTCATGTTATCTCTCTTTCTACTTACACCTAAAATCATATAATATCAGCAATTACTTTGTTGCCTCTGCCATTTATTATCATTGATTTGCTTGTCTTAATTATAGGTGTTGTTTGCACAAGTTTTAGTATACTATCTCATCTAAACCTTGAAGGACGCCTGATTTCTTATTTCTTTAATACCTTTTTCAATACTTTCTGATATGCACCTCAAGTCTGAATTTTGTGTCCATAATATTTTTCAGAAGATTGGGAATTGTAGAATTTAAATCTTATGTTATGGTATACTGCTATTATGTGATATGGTGTGCGCACTCTTGCTGGAAGATTGTGTGCATAGTTTATGGTTTCTTCTCATCAAATATAATTTATGTGCCAATTACTTTTTTGTATTTTTCAAATTTTTGTAATGTATTTTTCACGTTAACTGTTGTTTGACATCTTAACAATTATAATTTTTTTACTGAAGTTGGCTGTGATTCTTGAACAATGGAAGGCCATCTTCTTATCCTTATGTTCAGACTTACAAAATAAGTGGAATACTTGTAAAAGTTATTTCATGTCACTTTATTCATCATTAAAATTTAAAATAACTCCATTTAGCCTAAGTATCAACGCCTCTTGTATTCCTCTTCTACTGTGATTTTGTTTTGATCTAATTGCCTTGTATATCAAGCGACATCTTATTTCAAATACATAACTAAAATTGGAATATTATTTGATCAAAAACGGCTATGTATGGGAAGTTTCATGATTGGTTTCATATTTAATGTTGCAAGTAAGAACTGTGGAAGGGGTGTCATCGGATATTCATGTTTATATAAGTGTCTCTGAAAACCAACTGAATTTATATGAAATAGCTTCCTTTGACTGTTTGCCTTGATCATCTTTTCCTTCCCTATCAATTTAAGGTATAGAGATTCAGGACATAATTAAGTTAAGGGTAGGTAACCTTAATCAGGTATCTCTTAGGGATGAAAAAGGGAAAGAATGGAATTTTTTGATCATATTATTCACAAGCGAATCACACAGGATTAGTTGATGTTGGATCGAATGTTTACCTTTAGGCCAAAAAGCTAAGACTTATAGTCCGACTGCACCTTTTTCTACTTAAGAGCGTAACAGCTCAAGTACCACGATTTGATTGTAACTTGGCCCCTAACATCCGTCACGAGACAATTAATGCACCCTACAACAATCTTCGCCTTAGCAATTATCCCACTAGAAATCGTACTCTTCAATTTTGACTCGGCTCATTTGCAGACGTCATGGGATAATTATACAACCTACAATAATCTCCCCTTGAAAATTGTTACTGGGAATCAAATTCGTTATGTTGACTCCGATACAATTGATGGATCATGCGCTTACTATTAGGCTAAAAGCTATAGCTTATAGTCAGAGAGTAACTCTTTATATTTAAGAGCGTAGCAACCCAAACATCACAATTTGATTATGACTTGTCCTACCTGACCTGCACACAAGACAACTAATGCACCCTACAATAGCTAACATGGGTGATGAAAGATTCCTGGGAGTAGCTGCCACAGGTGTAAAAGATTCCTATGTGTTTGCAAGTAGAGATCTAGATCTTAAGTAAAAGATGGAGAATGAAACTGAAAAACTTGAAAAAAGAAAACAGAATTTAGTATCAACTCTACATACAAATAGTATCTGCTGTTATCCGTTGACATTGATATAAATTATTTAGATTAGATGCAGTAGTGAAGTTCTTAAAACATACTACCACTTCACACCCTTAATTTGCCACTTATTACACGCTATATTGCAAGGTGGAGTCAAATAATTCCAAGCAGTGAAAACATGAGATGCTTTCATGAGATTAAAACTTATTTGGAGTTACTGTGTAATGATTAGTTCAGAGTTTGGTGAGTTTAGTTCCATTTTTTTTATTTTACTTGTATAATGTGACCTTAATACACCGGTTATTTTGTCTCTAAGGGAACTCCTCCATTCTAGTTTGGCTCTGATGTACTTTTCATTCGTTTAATTTTTGTACCTATGACAATTACTCATTCACTTTGTCCTCTTTTATTGACAAATATGAATATGGTACTCTTTGGGATTGTAATCTATGGCCCATTCCGGCACCTAAATAATCATAAATTGGTGTGCTGTAAATGCTAACATATCAAGCATAAAGTGTCAACCAACTTTTCTTTTTTTCCTTCCTCGAACATTGGGATATCAGGAATTCTTACTCCCCTTCATTTTCATTTGGTCGTGATCAGTTGCTCAGTAAACGTCTAATTGCTTGCAACTGCAGGACTTCCAATCAGTTGACTCTCACTGTAATCGATATGGTTGGTCACTGTTGAAAATGTTGCTGGATTAGCTAAACTGTCAAAGTTTGCTAAGATTTGTTTTTGACCTTTCTGTAATAGAAGTGATCAAACCCCTATCGATGTTCAGAGACCAAGCTGAAATTATTATGTTTCATGGTAGGCTGCTTCATTAAAATGTGTGCTATGTTCAAACAAACATCACTGTTGTTTCACTCTCTTAGATAAGGTGTTGTTTGTGGTATCTGTGTTGAATAAAACACTAGTAACTAAAAAAAAAACACACTGTGGTTTCATATATATATATATAAATTTATGAAACATAGATTAACGGCAAATGGTTCAGTTCTGTTTACGGGTCACAATTTTGAAACAAAAGAAAGCCATAATTTCAGATGCATGTTCTTTCGATTGCATCCTTTCATGTTGATTTTGTAAAACCCTGGATCTTTCTGACCATTTTTTCTTTGGGTCTGTAACACATGATGTCAATGTCAGTTCCTTCATGTTCTGAGTCATAGAATATGCATAAGAAAAACTCTGATCGGTGTTATTTTCAGGCATTTGGTTGGGCATACTTTGAGAAATGGCACGACAAATGGGACCACTTCTATGTATACTGGATCTGCCCATTCATTGGATCAATACTGGCTGCATGGCTGTTCCGAATTATCTTTCCCCCACCACCACCAGTGGTAAAGCAGAAGAAAGCCTGAAGAGCTTTATATATTAAGCTCCATTTCTAGTACATTTTAAACTCCTTTACTGTTTTCTATCTTCTTTATTCATTCTTTCTTTTGGCATAGACCCTTTTATATTCATCTTCTTTTATAATTTCTTGTCCATTCTCCTCTATTCTGAAGATGTTGGGGACTCTAGCTTTGAGCCGATAGTAGAACATTTGTTTTATGGATAATATAAATTGTAAACATGTTTGGCGTTATAATTTGTAAAAGAATCGGTCCAGCTAAAAGTATGAGGTAAACAAAATTATTCATCATAAAAGTAATTGACCTTGTGTTTCTGTTTACTTACTATATATTGCGTTATACAAAACTAAAAGGTGTCTAAATTGGAAGGTAATGGATAATAAAGTTTATTTGTAAGTCTTAAGTATTTTCTGGTGCAGAACTTAAACAAAAACAGATATTATTATCCCACTTATGAGGAGAAAAATTATGTACTGTCTTACTTAAGTTTCAGATTATTGTTAGATCTAACACAAGTCATTAGTTTAAATAACAATAAATAAAATATAAGACTAGATATTTATAATAAAGACTAGATTATTGTTAGATCTAACACAAGTAATTAGTTTAAATCTCTTATTGTACAAATCATCTTGAAGGGAAATATGAAATTTTAAAGCTTCAATGTGTCAAAATATTCATAAAGGATACACTATGGTATACTAGAAACGAAGTTCATAATAAGAAAAGCAAATGATAATATGGTGTCATGTGATGGCATATGTTGATGAGTTTTAGAATATCCGGAAGTAGATGATATGTTATATGATGGCATATGTCGAAATTTATAGTGATGAATCTTTATTAAAAAAATATGTGAATGTCATTAAAAGAAGCTGATCTTTATATGAATCTTTATTAAAAAAATGTGAATGTCATTAAAAGAAGTTCATGTTGAGAAAAAGTAGACTTTTATGGGAATACTTAGTCTTTTTTTCATGTCATAATAATTTGATTATCTGAAAGTCAATCCATCTAAACATCTTCATGTGTCTTTTTCACTAATTGTGTGAATATTTTTATATTATAATAATAATAATAATAAAATAAAGAGTAATAATAATAATTATAAATTAATATTAATTAATAAATTAAACAATTTAAAAAAATTAGTTTCCATTCTATTTATCTTCTATTTCTATTTAATTAAACAACATTTAGTTCTCCTCAATCTATCACTTTTTATGTTATTTTGGTTTTCTCATTTAGCTACTTCTCCCTCTGCAAAGGACACCATGCATGTTAGAAGAGCAAAGCATAAGTAGTATCAATAATCCAAGTCTTTAAATTCTTAAATGGGTCTGCTTTATATATTTATTACATAAAGTACTCCTTTTGTTTTGTTTTAATTACACGTGAAATCCTTCCTTCTCTTTGAAAACCTAAAAGAAAACACCCTTAATTGTTTTACATCTATTACACTATGCACACTTATACTCAAACCCCGTCAAATTGGTTGACAAGGCTTCTTTCATTTCATATAGACGAGTTTTTTTTAAACTTTGTCCCAAAATGTACCAATCTTCTTTGACCATGAACCATTTGAGAAATATCTTTCAGGCTCTTAAAAAGTCCATGGCTTAGAGAATTGAAAAAGAAGAAGATTTTCCTACATTGGAGTGTAGACTATTATGCTTTCTCTTCTTTTTTCTTAGTCTTGTTAAAACTTGTATAAGTGTAGTTTCCTTTTTAAATTTATTAGATTTTGTAGATGCACATGTGGAGATGGATGAAGGTTTGTGGAACTAATGGAATAATGAAACGAGGTGCTAGAATGAAGTGATGAACTGTGAGGAAAAGTGGTTGGAAAAGGTTAGGCCAATTTCCATCCATGTACTAAGCTAGACTCTCTCAAAGAGGTGCAAACCTAGAGAAACTCTAGAACAAGTGAGCTTACCAAATTTTGGCAAAATTTTATTCACTAACTCAAAGTTGAAATACTAAATGATCAACCCTCTAATTTATAGGGTGAGTGTGATGCATGTTAGATGTTTCAACAAGTGTACTGAGTCCGCAAGTAATATAGAAATAAGTAGAGTATCATCTCCACATGCAACGGAATTTATAATTGAAGATTGAATAAGTATCAATGTATTGTGAACAGAAACATTATGTAATAAAGATGGATTTAAATTTAAATGAGTTAATAAACGTAATAACAAAACAATTAATATTAAAAGTTGCGAATTCAATATGAATAAAGGCCTTGGGATTGAATTGTAATACTCTCCTGCTCATACACTCTCAAACATATATTAACATCATATTATCCAATTATTAATCGGTGCAAATAAAAGTCATTCAACCTGATTCCTCTAGCATTGAAATTCTTAAATTAAAATACCTAACTCTGTTCCCAGTTACTAGAATAGTTGCTATAAACAGTCACTGCACTATAATTCATCCCTAAACTTATGCATGCAATTCCAAATTCAAAAAGTGCTTTCCAGTCACAATAAGAATTCTAAAATAGATCAAAGTATGAATAAAATGTAAAACAAAGATAATTGAAATTAATGATATCAAATAATGTCAAGAGTGCATTTGAAATTAAGAAATTACATTCAATCCCAAGAATAAGAGAGTTAGCTACTCATGGTAGCCATATAATACAAGAGAAAAGAAAAAGAAAGGATCTTGATCCGGAACGACGCTCCAAAGAGTCTCCAAAGAAAGGACTGTGGTGACAAAAAGGGGGAGAAAGAGAATATATGGCAAATAATTAAGAGATCACTGCTGCATGGAGGTGCTGATAAAGATTCTAAGTGGTAATGTGTTAGGGATAAAGAATTTTGGATAATAGGGATGACTTCAAACTCTAGTTCACTAACATTGATCCTTAATACATAAATCATATGGTTCTTGCATACTCATCTTTAACAACTGCTTGTATTATCTCACTCAAATTGGATATGGTTAATTCATTAAAAGGTGAGGGAATAGATTTCTTTCAGAATTTTTGGGGAGTCCATCTAATGTAAATTTCTGGTTTACAAGAACTTGGGTGAGAAAAGAAAATCAATTGAAGTTTTCTAGGTGTGTAAATCTGGAAAAGAGGAATTGCAACTCAAACTCTTAAAATTAGAAAATGCATATCATGAATTAATTAAGAAAAGAAAACAAATTTTCACCAGGCTTTGAAACAATTTTTTTTTAAAAGTATAATTTTATAAGTGCATCAAGAAAATATGATTATGCATTAAAAGTAACAAATATAGATGCAAATGAAAATATTTGATGCAATGAGTTTAAGCCAATTGATATTTTCCATCATTCTATTAAGATCATACCCAAAAGTTTTCTTAAACATTTAAACAGTTCTTCAATAAGGGGTTTTATAAAAATATTTGCTAATTGTTCATCAGTTGAGACAAATTAAAAATCAATGGTACCCTTTTGTACACGATCTCTTATAAAATTATGTTTAATTTCAATATGCTAAAAAAACACACTTGTTTTATAAATAAAATAAAACAAATTTAAAGAAACCAAGATAATGTAAATCAAATTTAAAATTATGCAAACAATATGACGTCTTACTTAGACAATCACATATCATCTAATATATGTAAATTTTATTAGACCGTCTAATGTGTAAAATATATAGAGTAAAAAATGCAAGCAAAAAGAAATACTTATCTTGTAGACGTGACAAACCTTAGATGAACCTTTGTTAGGAAAATGTGAATGTCTCATCCTTATTTGACCAATTCCAACAAATCTCGTTCATCTTTTTCTCTTGTCTCTCTGCCTTTTGACTCTCAATTCTAGGAATGTAGACTTTCTTACCTTTATGAATAGTGAGAATCCATTTTTTCAATTCCAATATTTGATCCAAAAAATAAATATTCCTTTCAAATTACCCTAAATAAGGATCATCACTATATTGAAATTCATTTCAAGGTACATATCAAGGCTTCTTAAGAATCAAATAGAAGAGATCTATCAAAGAAGGAGCATATCAGGAGATCCTAAGAAGAAATGCTCTCAAAGAAAAAAATAAGCAATTCAAGAGGAAAATTTTGTATCAATTCCAAAGTATGATGATTCACAAACAAAAGAGGGTTATCACAAAGTTAAGAGATCAAAGAAAAAAAAAGAAAGAAAAAATGATTATGACAAGCTTCAAAAGCAGAGCCTGGACTGTTTTTCACAACACTTGGTTGATGAATCTTGTTTTAAAAAAAATAATAAAAACCCACAAATGCATTTTAATCCTTTATATATCATTTTCTTTCATAAACCCTATAACCCCTGGCCACGTTATAAGTCAAACAAAGTCCACATTGATTGAAGAATGATTTCTGATGATTTTCATAAAGAATAACACTGCAACATAGGGACATGATTGCCAATACGTGTTGAAGGAATGAAAAAAAAGGAGTTACAAAAAGGAATGAAAAAAAAGAAAAAGAAAAATGAAGAATGTCTTTGGTAGAAAGGAGTTCAAAGCCTCAAGTCAACTAAGAGCAAAGTATCAAAAGAAGAAAACAACATTGGGGGCAATCCTTTCTCATCTGAACCCTAATTTCCATTTTTATCCTTACCAAAAGCCAAACCACCTTCTTCAATCAAATCTTTTTGTTACCCCAAACTTTAAAATCGGGGAAATCCCTGTTCGCTTTCATCCATATCTTTCATTATAGGAATGCAACTTTCTCTATAGCGTTGGATTATTTCAGTTTTCATCAATAAGTATTTGTTCATTTAACTCCGTAATTAAATCATTTCATTTGAAGCCACCTTTCCATACTCAAAATTGGGGCAGCTTCGCTCACACATATTAATTTTTATATCCAAATCTTGAAGAGATGTGCAAGCAAAATCAAAATAAAGTTGCACCATTCCATTTGAACCCAATTTTCTCATATACCAAAACTGGGGCAATTTTGTTTTGCTTTTAAACCTATTTGAGGTAATGTCATTTGGGTTTTCCTTAGAGACCTTTTCTCCCACTTTTTTATTCACTTACCAATTCAAGCACACATGTATCAAGATGTGGCAAAAGACAAAGTCAATGATATTCCTAATTTTAATTTCAAGTGTTAGGATTGTCAATATCTTTCATTTTCAAATACAAAAGCAAAAGTGTTGATCTCAAAATGAACTCAATGACTGCATAAAAGAACGTTTGATTCATGATGCCGATGTTAAACAAAAATAAAAATTTCTTCTTGAAAAAAAAAATGTATTGCGCCTATTCATTTATTCATACATTACAATCCATAATTTCATACGTATTTCTTCCTGAAAAAAAAGTTTCATTCATTCATTCAGGATTTCATACATCCATACATATTTCATAGAATTTATTCTCATCCAAAATTTTTAGAGTTTCATACATTCATCCATACAAAATCTCATAAATGAGTTCATGCATAAAAATTGAAAAATAAAGTTTCATGCATCATCCATGTACTCTCATGTAGATAGCATACATGCATTCTCATATATATATATATATATATATATATATATATA
>Ga0099824_1002726_pt1 | contig 25886 bp, 12 predicted proteins | sample SiratrowhiteBW_FD_76837 | JGI IMG/M metagenome (GOLD analysis project Ga0099824, IMG submission 76837) | Root nodule microbial communities of legume samples collected from California, USA - Siratro white BW | ecosystem: Host-associated > Plants > Roots > Nodule | place: USA: California...
AGATGTTATTTAAAATATTTTTTATTCATCTTAAAAACAATTTTATTTTCTTTTAAATATAAAATTATTAAAACACAAAAGTAAGGATGTTCACCGGTTGGATTAGATAAAATCATTATCAACCTACTAAAAAATATCTAATTAGTTAATTCAGTTTCTATTTTTTATATTAAAATCAATTTAATCCAATTCATTTTAATTTTTTATCATCTTAATTCACAAGGGTTAATTAGTAATTTTATAAATATATCAATTAAAAAAATAAAAACAAATCTATACCATCTATCAAATCAATCCCAAACTTTCATAACCAATCCCCTCAAACCCCTTTACATCTTATCATTCATCTATTAATCCAAATAACCCTCCCATCCACACACAATCCACTCAAATCCCTTCAAATCTATAATCTCAAATTCACTCCCCTAACCAAAGTCCTAGTGTCTGATTGGTTGGTTGAACTGATTTGAAAAGATTTACTGTTCAAGAGGATGGATTTGAGGGATGAAGGCTGTTTGGTTGACCTAATTTGAGAGGATGGATGAGGAGGGATTTGCAGGATGACATCTTCCATCATATAAAAAAATTTGAAGAGATGAAATTTGAAATTACAAAATAGCCCTCATAAATGAGGTAAAAATTATGAAATACCCTTATAAACAATAAATAATTATTAGCATTGATGTATACTTATTGTAATAATATATATTATATATGAAAATTAGACTGATTTATACCTATTTTAATTGAACCATAATTCTTTAAATAATTCATTTTAATAATTATATATATTTGTTTTCATTCATAATACTTTCCTTTCTTCTAAGACAAGACAACTATAATATAATTTAGTCTCACTTCAATCTATTTATACTCAATATAATCCATATCCATTCATAATTATATTATTGCATAAAATAATTAAATAAATAAAAGTTGTTTATTTTATAAAGAAATAATAAAAGTGTATTATACATATTATGTTGTTTTCTATTTATTCTTTTTTTTATTTTTCATCGACAAAACATGTTTACTTAATGTTTAATTGAAGAAAATAAAAAAAAACATATTTTTGTCTCTTTATTTGATTCAATATTTAAGATGAAACTGAGGAGAGAAAATATTTTTTTATTCATCTTAAAAATAGTTTTATTTTCTTTTAAATATAAAATTATTAAATTGATGATTAACTTACTGAAAAATATATAGTTAAGTTAATTCAGTTTCTATATTTTTTATATTAAAATCAACTTAATACAATTCATTTCAATTTTTTACCATCTTATTCCACAAAGGTCAATTAGTAATTTCAGAAATATATCAATTAAAAAAATAAAAATAAATCTATAACATCTATCGAATTATTCTCAAATTTTCATAACTGATCCCTTCAAATCTTATCATCTATCCATTAATCCAAACAACCCCACCATTCACACACAATCCACTCAAATCCCTTCAAATCTATCCTCTCAAATTCACTCCCTCAACTAAACAAAGCCTTACTCTTTTCATCTTCTTTATCTTTTAATTTCTTTTCACCTTACATTGAACCAATTTTTTTTTATATTTTAGAATATATGAAATACAAAAAAAAAATCTTATTTTATATCACATAATTAAAATAAAAAAATCACATTTTAAATTATCCAATTCAGGATACATTTTTTTTTATATTTTAAATTAGATAATTCAAACTATACAAATTCTTTCTAAATTATATAATCCAGAACCTAAAAGATTAAATTCTAAATTACATAATCTAAAATATAATTCTTTTTTATTTCAGATTATACAATTTAAACTACAAATTTTAAAAAAATATTTTAAATATTTTTAAAAATATGGGATGCAAGAAAAGCATGGAGACGTAGGAAGAAGAAGCATCCTAAATTTTAAGGATCCATTTGAAGACAATTTTCTAATTTTGTATTTAAAATCCAATTGTACATTTGAAACATGTTATAGAGTGCTATCTAAATAATTAGAGTTTTTACAAGTATCCCATATATAGAATAAATTGACAATAACCTACGGACATATGATAAATAATTTTATAAATTCTCACAACCACGTATAAAAGTAATTAATATTATTAATATCATAAAATAAATTCAAACAAACTCTTACAAAGTAGGCTTAATAGCTTAGTTGTTACCAACTTTTTTTTTTTTTCTTTTGACTGAACATAAGGCCCAATACTAGAGGCTACAACTATTTAAGGCCTGAAAATGACACAATGTTACTACAAGCAGTGACCAAATCAGAACACCCTCTTGTTCTCCATGAAAACAGATTTTGATATGGTCACTTACAAGTGCTATTTCAACATTACGAAACTATTCTACTGGATTACTTTTGAGGTCTGTAAATAGATTACACTAGTGCATATTATTATGTACACACTCCAGTGCCTAACAGAAATAGACAAAGAATATAATTATTGCACATTCCATTGTTCCCTTTGTTGTATTCTAAACATAAGCCAATTTTCTTTTGGTGTAAGACACATCAAACAAGAAAATTTTTCAAGTTCTAATAACTGGACCCCTGTACAGTCCTCTCCGGATCACAAAGTTATCAGGAGGTTGAAACTCTTCTAACCAAGTCACTTCAGAAACCGTCACTCCATCCAACTCAACATTAACTGCAGTGGAAATGAAGGTTGGCAATGCTGCAATGTAATTAACAGAACAGAATTCCAAAGGTTGGTGATGAAAATAAATCAGATTACCTGGGAGATCTCTCCGTTGGGATCGCCGGAAGTAGGTGCAGTGTCTTCCATGTTCTGAAGAGTAAGGGGGTGACAATATGTCAAAGATAGCACAAGGAGTTATAGCTCTAAAACAATGGATGTTTCCTCCACTGGTGGGGTAAAGAACCGTTGTGGGGCTTGGTGCTGTCATTTCAATATCTTTGACAAGCTTTGCAGGTCGAGCTGTTAATCACAGATTAACAAATTTTGGGGTCAGACAATAAAGAAAAAAGGTTATTAGTATTTACCAAATGAGGGAGAATGAGACAGGTTATATAAATGAAGGAAAATTGATCACAAGAAAAGGGTAGAACTCTGCAATGCAGATCACGGATTTCTTGTTAAGTTGTAATATATCATGGTATCAATAATTAGTTTGATTTTACTGTGATCAGGTTCATATGCCTTCATAATATAACTCTGCCTTGTCTATTCCGGACCAGAGTTAAGGAAAAGTTAACATTGTAATTGCAACTTGCATATTCAGTGTTTGAAGTAGAAAAGACGCCATGCTCGGTTGAGCTGATATCATTGTGGCTATAGAATATAAAATATATGTTCAGAATATTATTCAAAAATGAGGTCAAATAGATAATGTGACAAAAGAACAAGTGGGAAAATAGTGGAACTGCAGAAGCACAGTCATTGCCCATCAAGTTGGTTGGCATAATACTGATAGTGCCATACTGGTCATATCATAATATGAATTCAATAATACGGATATGGCCATTCTGCACTAAGAAATTGTGTAGATTATATCACTGCTGGCGATCCTGTAAAGTCGTGTATGATAGTATTATAGCTTCATAAGTAGTGACTCAGGTAAAATAGTGAGATAGTAGTATGGTAACAACGGATAGAAAAATTGTAGGTGTTATCAAGTAGAACTTGAAGCTATTTCAGTCTTTGCTTGAAGATAACTTCACAGCAAATTCATTAGAAAACGGTTACCCAAACAATTAGGTAGACAAGCGTATATATAATACAGAAAACAGAAAAGAAATCAATCTTTGGTTTTGGAGTAGAAATTGGGAGGGGAGTTCAGATCTCTCATATATAACTGTGTAAGGGAGAGAATTCTCTGTACTTCATGTATTCCTGATATCTGGTGTGTCACATTGATTCTAGGTTATCACTAACTTGCATATTGAAAAAGATAATGGCCAAGAGATAGACAGATTGTCACAACTGTATCCCAATAAACAAATAGACAGAAACAAATTTTCAAATTTAAGAATTCGAAAGAAAAAAAATCTTTATGTTGCTTTCCATACTGAACTCTAAGCCTACTAATTGGCTGAATTGCTTTAAATCACATTAAACATTTTGATGAACGCAACCATAATTAAAACTAAGCTTTAAGACTACCATTTTTTTCTAGTTCAGTTTAGTGGCAGAAGGGTAAATGTACATCACAAAAATAATCAGTTTAGTTCATTACTATGCATGCTATCTTTCCATACACATCAAATCTTCTATCAAATGGCCAAAAGGGAGGCTAGCAGAGTTCTCACAACCTCGATGTCCAACAAGAACCAAACCAGGGAAGATAAAGTGAAACTAAAGACTTGCAAAGTTATGCTAAATATTCTGAGTTAATTGAAGTAACATAGGTACAGTCAGGGAAACATATGGTATAAATATGGTATGTTTCTTTTACATTTACACGTAAGCCAAAAGTATGACTTTATAGCAGAAATGGTTTAGTTATAATAATAATAACATTGGTTTTAGATAACCCTGATGTAATTGGGTGGGCAAAGTTGTGCCTCGGTGACCAAAAGGTCGTGAGCTCAAATCAGGAAACACTCTTTACATATGCAAGAGAAAGGCCGTGTATAATTACCCTCCTCCCTACCTTCGTGAAGAAGGACCTCTGGGGCATTTTAGTTCGGTTTTTTGGGATATTTTGTAATTTTAAGGTAAATTATGAAAGAAATAAACGTTGTATTAACATACAATATGGATTAAAAAAATAACAGAAGATTGTTTCCAGGCCATTAAAGTTCTAAAGTGCTTATAAAAATGCCTGCTAGTAAAAGAACAAACAGCTTATATTTCCACATAACGACCAACAACTTTACGTTTTATGGCAAATTAGTAAAGTCCAGACTTTTTTACTTGTCAACTTCTAAGAAAATTCTTAGCCCTCATTTTTCAATCCTTTGGCACTGGTGTTCTAGGTCATTGATAACAGCCAATAATCTAAATTGTTCAGAATAAGGCATTAAGAAGAACTCGAAAGATTATTGTTTATACTCTATGATTTTTCAAAAGGAATAAATGTTTTGAAGTGACACAAGTAGTTTAGAAGATGAAACTCGTGTAGATTGAAATTCTCCTCCAATAAATGATGTTCACACTGGTATTGAAGAAGCCAATCAAGCTCAAATAATGGAAGATAAAAAATAAAATCAAGATAGAGATTTAAGAATAACTAGTTTCACTTCATGAAAGCCATTTATAAATAATCAGTAAATCAATAAAATAAAAACTATCTAACATGCAGAAGATGACATGCAAAATAAAGGATCAGAAGCCATTCATATTCAAAAAGATTTCCCTCGTGGAATGTTTCACAAAGGAAATTTTAAATCCTCAAATCCAACAACTCAATTTTGAGAAGGACCTCATTTTATTGGATAGATTTGTTTTGTCCACATTGCGTTCAATAAGATTAGAGGCCCAGATACAGTTACAAATGTATGGGGAATACATATATTCACTTTAAAGTAAAAACTTCAAGAACAAATTTTAGAAATTTTGCAAGACCTTCAAATATTCAAAATATTCTTGAAGAATTTTATATGTAATGAAGGATTTCAGTTTTAATTAGATAATGATATAAGATAATTTTAACATGATCTCGGAAAAAACTTTTCAGGGTTTATCCAGGCTATTTTAGGAAATTTAAGGAATTATGATGGAACTTAAGTCACATTAATATATAACAAGGATTGGGAAAATTCTAGGTGAATGTTTATTTCCCAATCACATTCATCTGTGCTTGTGAAAGAGCCTGTTATATGTGAAATGAAATAGAATTTGTATTGACAAATGAATATTACATATAACCTACCTAGAATTGGATAGCATATTCAGTAAGTGTTACTGATATATGCACACATATCCACACATTACTCCAACTTTGTCACTCAGACCTTCTTGCTAGGCTTCAATATTAAGAGTATGTAAGTTCCCAAAATATGACTTTGTCTGTTTTGTTTGGTCTTTGTTCTGTTACACACACTAGCAGATGAAGAAAGGATAAAAATCACTACAGTTTATGGTTTGAATATTGTAACTGTAACCCTGATATAAATCCAAAATGGTCAAGAGTATTCTATCAAGCCATTATAATTTCCTCACAAATTAAAGCACTTAATAGTACAGAGTAATAGATGAGGAAGTAGATGAGTAACTAAGAACAACTCTTTATTCTTATTCACGTTTACTTTACAGTGCCATGATATCTTTAGCCTTTTCACAACATGTTCTTCATTAAGCTCCAAATGATACCAAATAAAATCAACAAAGGTCATATGCCGTGCATTGATCTCTGTACTAATTATTACACTCCTGTTTTTATCTTAGTTGTCCAATTGGACTATTTTTGGTGATGCCTAGCATAATGTTACCATCTCTTCTACGTGTTCTTTGAGAAGGTAAAGCCAAGGAAGGGCAATCAATCACACTCGCATGTAAATACAGAGGATTAAAAAATGAACAGAGCAATAGTAAAATATATGAAGTTATAGAAAATAGACCTTCAGATGGATCGGTAGAGCCAGGTGCATCAATCCAATCATAGGATTTAACATGCATTGAGCCATACAACAGCTTGCTCAACACTGTCATTCCAGGATTATTATGGAGAGGAATGATAGATGAGGGGGGCATGCAAAAAATTCCTATCTGCAAAAGATTAAGCAAATCAAACTTCAGTTAGTATTGCAAATATAAGGCCCAAATTTATAAAAATTTCTAACAGAATATAAACATGATCTGAAGTTATGAGACTTTACTTACAGAGAAGGAGTCACATTCATGCAAATGCAAATATTTTATAGGTGGCAATATTTGATGGCCCCCATTACGTTCAAGTACTGGACCAGGCCAATTCCGAACCAGTTGTGCTTCTTGTTCAAGACCTACATCTGATGGCTTGATTCTCTCTGTAGAAACATTATGGTAATGTTATCAATAAAATATCGGCTAGACATAAAAATTATTGGGCTGCAGGATCAAAGTCATCTAAGAACTAAGAGAAATCATAAAGGTATTAGTAGTAATATGTGTTAATTCTTTATTACTATAAACCATGCAGGCACGTCTCAAGATGAAGGAAAATCATTGAAAATACACACTTTGAGCATACAACTTATGATAAATCCTTCTTTTCCTGACCTCAAAAACATAGCTCCACAGCTTTACTAACAAAAATCCTTATCTAAATTCACAAGTGAAACAAATTTTACCCAACAGTTCATCACCAGAAGAATATATTTCAAAAGGATAATCTGTTCCGTTATCCATTAACAGATAATCAGCTAGTAAATTCATAGCGACAAATAAAAGTTTGAATTAACACAAAGCTTCAACTTTAATTCATCCTAAGTTTAAACATAAAAGTGTGACCCAAATTCTACCCTCAAAAGGAGAAGGAATAAAAAAAAAAATATTACAAGCAGGCTTACAGTGCTGTCCCTCAAAATTTAAACTTGAGCTTATAACTCCTAGAAAGACAAATACCCTAAACTGGTTTTGACAAAAGCATAGAGACAAGTGATCCAGAGGAAAAAAGGGAGGACAACAAAGAAAGCTTGAAGTTATTGACAAAGTATCAAACAATCAATAATCCAGAACTACCTCTTTTTGTATAGCATGAAGCATTCTAAAAGTTGACCATAAAAACGAATATAAAAGCAAGATAAACAACTCAAAAAGAAAATATACCTAACTTCTCACGAACTTTCTCAATGACCTCTTCCGACACAGGTCCATCAGGTGAAAAGGAGGCATTGCATAGCCTATAAAGTCTCTGTATATAATATGGCATCTTGCAAACTTGAGACCAAGTTATCTATTCACTCAGACCAAAATCCCCAGGGTCAGCAAGCTGATAACACCTTGTAAGTGGCTTACTGATTGCAATAGGGACTGGATATACAATTAGATAACAACCGTATTTTAGCCTCAGAATCAAACCATCGGTAATGAATCTGCATGGTCGTAATGTTTCCTTCGCAACAATTCAAACAAATGGATCTATTGAACAAGGAAAAAGCAATAGCGAGCCAAAAATCAATGACCTCTGCTTCAAATACAGACATATCAAAGCAAGTGCAACCGCAAATCACGAAGTAATACCAATATAACCACTAGAATCCCCATCAGTCCATTCAAAACCATCAACACGCAATTGCATTCTGAGGTAATTATCGTAAAAGTTACATTATCAGTACAAAAAAGCTTACACTGTCAACTCATTGTTGATACAACTTTTAAAATATTTATTGTAAAATTATCAAACCAACCATACATGATGATTTATCATTGGATCAGTTAGTGCATCCACTGTTTACTCCTCTATTAGTATATGCATTCACCAAAAAGGAACTCACTTTTGCATCAAAATTAAGCAAAACCCAGCACAGATAAAACCCACGTGAGACTCCCCATCACTTCCACTCAATGAACCATACCTCCCAGAACCCAATGTGATACTCCAAGAACAAAACACACATTTTATATATTTATTTACGTCATATACAACACGAACACGGTTAATTAATTAAAGCAGAGAAGAGTTCCAAAACCAAAAATAGAGGGTGACCCAACAGAAGTAGTGAGCTGAAAGGGCGAGCAAAGTGATCAAAAAGGGATTTTGGATCAAAATCTGAAATGGGACAAATGAGATTCCGACAGAAGAAGGGAAGGGTGGGAGATGCAGAAGAAGAAGGTACCTGTGAGAGGCATCATTGGAGGGAGAGAAGAGTGAGGAACATGGTGGATTGGCAAAGGAATGAGGAGGAGAAGATGAAGGTGCTGTTGAAGGAAGATGAATGGACGTGCATAGAAGGGTGAAGAGAGGGATCGTTGTTGGAGTAGTGTGTGAGGAACGGTGAAAAGAAAAAGGCCCAAGGAAGATCTTGGACACGTCATCAGGGGTGTTTTTTATTTTTTATTTTTTGTTGAAATAAAGAAAAAAAAAAAAAAAGGGAAAAGAAATTGCAGGTTTGCCTTTTGTGAGATTTTTTGAGCCGTTTTTGAAGTCCAGCTGTGCCCCGACCACCTTTTTTCTCTGCTATGTTTTTCACAGCTGTTAAAAGGAAAATGACAAACACTCCTCTCATTTCCTGTCTACAAGGTGTAACAAACCACCATGGTACCATAGGTTTTACATAACTTTATCCTTCAAATAGGGAATAAATATTTAATTTTTAGTCTTTTTGTGTATTAAAAAATCATTATCAAAAGAAATCAATTACTTTATATTCAAAATCACATTATAAAAACTTTAACTCATTTAATTAAGAGATACTTGTTTCAACAATTGTTGGCTAAAAAATTTGTCTTTAATATTTTTTTGACAAAAATAAGTTTAAACATATTCTTTTATCAATATTTACTTACTTTTTTTTAATGTAGTTCTAATGTTTTTAATTTACTTATAATTTTAGATAAAATAAGTTGGTGTAATGTTTTTCTTTAAATTAATGTTAACGTTATTAATAGGGTGATGGTGTGACTACGTAAATATCTAATGTAGAATAAGAAAAAGAAATATTTGAAGTTATAGTCTTGAGAAAAATCCATTTATTTTTATTTTATATTTCAAATATCACTCAGTCGTAGTTATCCCTTACATTTAGAGAGACCTATTAGAGTTAAAATTGTATTCAATCTAATAATTGTTTCAGGTTCTACTGATTAAGTAGTCTAAGTAGTTTCTTTATCCTTATTTTCTTGCTGTTATGGTAATTGGATTATAATTAATTTTTTTATTTCTTTGATCTAAATTTGAGGGGAGTGCAAGTGTTTTTATTAGTAATTTCTTTTAGCTTTAATTCTACCTTAGAGTCAAACAAGTCAATCGTATAATAATTTAAGGATCTTGAAGTATATTTTTTTTTTGTTCGAGTTAATAATGTAATAGTTTACGTGTATTAATTTTGTCCTTTGTTTTACTAAAAAGACGTTTATCTTTCTATAAAATAAAATATCATTATAAAATATCCATAATTTTCTCTCTCACTTTCAATATCTTGTCAACCTAATTTTGGAGTAATATTTTTCAAATCACTTTTAAATGTTATATTTTTAAATGGTGGAGGAAAATAAGTAAAATATAGAAGTGTCTTAAAATGAAAATAAACAATTTATCATAAATAAATCAAAAGTTTGCCCATTTGTCAATTATATTTTAGTTTTTCATAAAGAAATATAGAATTTTTGGGGCATGTTTCACAATAAAATACTTTAATAGATTTCGTGTAACCTGACCTAACTTTAAGCCGAACCATATCATATTATTATAGTAAGGAATTATCCTAAGTTATTCTTTCATAATGTATCTAAATCCGTTTTCCAAAAGTCCAATAACTTTCTTAATGTTTTATTTCTTACGTAATCACCCGTTTTATTTATTATGTGACATCTGTCCTTTGAAGTTCAATATTAAATATGAAATTCTTTCAGGTAAAGAAAATTTTTAATCACTACATCCGTATTCAATTTTGTTCCGTGAACAATAAGTTTAATTAAATATTTTCATAGCAACGTCAAATACAATACTTTTTATTAGCTAAACCAATTGTTAAGTAGTTTTTAAACCAAGAGTTCCAACTGTCGTAAATTTTATTCAATTTAATCAAATTTTGGTTAATAAAACTTTACTTTTAATTTGTTAACTAAGTCATTCCACTAAGGATTTCATTCATCTCAATTTTTATCAAGCCTTGTTATAGTCATAATCCTGTTTAATTTTCATGCATCAATTACCCACTCAACTTAACTCAAAAATTTTAATCCACTCAAAATTTCCCAATAATAAGTTTATCAAACTTAGAACAATCATGATTCTAATTTCTACTCAACCAAAAAATTAAGCTAAGTACCACACATCAAACATCAAAATATAACAAATAAAATTAACAAAAATAAATACTAAATGGAAAATCAATCACAAGCATACTACAATATTTAATTAAAGAAAAGAGTGTTTTATCAAAAATCTTCCCTCATAATCCTATCAAAGTTGGTGTCAAATTCTGCATTCTGATGTTCTTCTATTGCAACTGTGGACGTGCCTGCTCCACCTTCACATGAAAATTAAGCCTGTCCCTAGGCCATGCGACATAAGAGTTGAATTGGTTAGGTGAGAGAAATTGAGACCAAAGAACACTTACCTCGAAGATTATGTAGTGGAAATTAAAGATTGAGAAAGATTGAGCAAAAGTGGCGCACAAGAGTGAAGGTGAGACTACTTTTTTTTTCGGTAAAAATTTCGCTCGGATGAGATCAGCCTCGCCCGGGCGAAAATACTCCAGTGACCACCCCAAATTTTTGCTCAAGCGAGCCATTCCTCGCTCGGGCGAGCTTCACATAATCAAGATCCTCGCCCAAGTGAGACCAATCTCGCCCGGACGAAAATACTCTAGTGGGCACCCTTAATTTTCGCTCAAGCGAGTCATTTCTCGCCCAGGTGAAACCATTCCAGTAAGCACCTCCAATTTTCGCCCAGGTGAAAGCAAACTCGCCCGGGAGATAGTTGCAACTCAACATTTTTTCTTTTCTTCTCTGCAAAATTTGCCCAGGCGACTCTTGGCTCGCCCAAGCGAAAACATTCCTGCAACCACGATTACATTTTCAAATCTCACCACCAAGATAATGCTTCAGCCTTTGTTCATTTACAGTCTTAGATGCATGGACTCTCTCTTGCTATTCAGTACAGACTTTATCTAGAACGTCCACTCTAAAACATTCTTTTGCATTACTTGGATGTTTCCTAGCTTCAAAGACATCAAAGCTCACTTCTTCATCTTGTGCATGTACCTTAAGTTTCACTTTATCAACATCAATGATTACTCTAGCAGTTTTCATGAATGACCTACCTAAAATTAAGGGAACTTCAGTATCCTCCTCCATATCCATGACCACAAAATCAACTGGGAATAAGGATTTGTCAACCTTCACTATCAAATATTCAACAATCCCATAAGGATGTTTTATAGACCTGTCAGCTAAATGTAGAGTCATACTTGTAGGTCTCACTTCAACATCTCCAATCTTCTTTAGCATGGAGAGAGGTATAAGGTTAATACTTGCCCCAAGATTTAATAAAGCTCTTTCAACTGTGAGATTTCCTATGGTGACAGGCAAAGTGAAACTTCCTGGATCTCTAGACTTTTGTGGCAAAGATTTCTGAATAATAGCACTGCATCCAGGTTCTAATTCAATTGTCTCTTGCTCAGGAAGCTTTCTCTTCTTGGTCAACAATTCTTTCATAAATCTAGCATAAGTTTGCATTTGCTCTAAGGCTTATGTGAAAGGCATATTGATCTGCAACAATTTGAGAATATCCATGAATCTTGCAAATTTCCTCTCTTTACTCTCCCTTGAGGGAGCATGGGGATAAGGTATATCTTTTAAAGAAGCAACATTTTTTAAAGGAGAGCTTCTCACTTGATTTTTACTCTTCTTATTTTTCTCTCTTTTTTCATCACCACTCTCACTTTTCTCTCTATTATGCTCCTTTTCTCCCACACTCTCAATTTTTTCTTCCTTAACTCTTTTCTCTCTCCTAACAAGATTGTCACCAATGTCTTCTCCTACCACCTTCCCACTCCTTGTTGTGATAGAGTTACAATGCTTTTTTGGATTAGTTTGAGTGTTGGCTGAAAATTGTCTTCCTTGTTGATCTGTTAATTATTTTGTCAACTGTCCCACTTGTGTCTCAAGATTTCTAATTGAAACTTCAGTATTTTTCTGATTAGCCATAGAAGCTTGCATGAATTTCTCCAAGGTCTCCTTCAACTTTATTGTGGTCCTGTCTTGAGTTGAAGGAATTTGTTGTTGCTGTTGAAAATAAGGTTGCCTGCTAGATGATCCAAAGCCCTGATTCTGATTGTCCATCCATCTATGAGACATATTATTTTAATAATTATTTGGAAACCCTCCTTGCCTTCCTGGATTGCCCATATAATTGGCATCTTCTTATGAAGAATTATTCTGATAAGAACAATGCCCATTAAGATTATTACCTCCACAAAAATCACTACTCATAGGTTGGCTTTGATTTTGAGAAGACTACACAACTTGTAATTGTTGAGGTAACTTTGCCATCTGTTTTGTCAGTGCTTCCATCTGCTGAGTTAAGATTTTGTTTTGAGCTAAAAGGGCATCTGTGGTATTAAGCTCAAGCATCCCCTTTTTCTGTGGCACTGTTTGTCTGTCATGTTGAGCTTGATAATATGTAGAAGCAAGAGCATCAATAATTCTTGTTGCCTCTTCTACATCTACTTCCATCATTGTACTTCCTGCTGCTACATCCAGTATCATCTTTGTGTCAGCCTTCGAACCATTGTGAAAAATGCTCAATTGGGCAATGTCTCCAAACCCATGATTTGGGCATCTTCTCAACATCATTTTAAATCGTCCCCAAGCTTCACAGAATGCTTCATCTGGCCCTTGTCTAAAGGTGGAGATCTCAGATTTTGCCTTGATGTAGCGAGAGAGTGAAAGAATTTCTTAGAAATTTTTCCTCTACATCATTCCAACTTCTCAAACTCTGATTTGGATGAGATTTAAGCCATTATTTTGCTCTGCCCACCAAAGAGAATGGAAACAATCGCATATAAACAGTCTCAGTGTCAGCCTCTTCAACGCCCATAGTTCCTATAAGCTCATAGAAAGTGGACAGATGTGCATATGGATCTTCATTATCTAGCCTAGTAAACTGATGACTACTAATCAAATTCAGGAAAGTTGGCTTCATCTCAAATACTTTAGTGGTGGCCAGTACTGTTATGCTGGAAAAGTGTTTGGGGCCTTGCTGTAGGGCATAATCTCCAAGAGTCCTTCTTGGTGGGGGAATCCTTTCCTCAACCATACTGATCTCTTCTTGTATTACTTGAGTATCTCTGTCAAAGGTCGTAGAGGATTCTTCTCTTGGTTGACTTTGTTGTTCTCTTCTCTTCCTACTCTGATTCCTCCTAGCTGTTATTTCAATCTCTGAATCAAATTCTAATTGATTTTCAGGAACCTTTCTTCTCAATATCATAAATCAAAAACAACTCAAGCAAGAATTAACACAAAATAATTTATATTTTTTTTCAAATAAATAAGAACAAAAGAAAAATAAAGAAAATTATCCACAAAACTCAATGACATATGTTCCAAAATTTAAAAACAAAAATCGTTCTCCGGCAACGACACCAAAAACTTGTTGACCTTTTTTGGCAAGTGTACCGAGTCAAAAGTAATATAGATTTATAAAATAAGGATGTCGATCCCAAAGAGAATAGTTTTGCTATTAAATCTCAAATTCACGACTCACTAAGAAAATAAACGTTTCAAGATGGTTTGATTGTAATTTGAATTAATAATCAATAAAGACAATTAAAGAATAAATAGCAATTATAAAAAGAAGTTTGCAAGATCTAGAAGGACTCTGGATTGAACTTTATCTATCTCCCTCATTCATATTTTGGATTTGATAAGAACATACAATATTCATAACTATTCATTATTGATGCACATATAAAATCATTAACACCGATTCCTCTGATATGAAATTCATAAGAAAATTTCCTAAACACTGATCCCTCAGCTATTTAGTAAATTACCCAATATTAAGAACAGATGTTATAAGCAATCAATACACTGAAACCTATCCCTAGTATTCCAATATATTGAGTATTTTCATTTAGGCCAGAAACTCAAAAGTACTTCCCAGTTAAATTCAAGAATCAAAATTAAGACTCTATTGATCAGATAAAATCTAGCATTAAGCGTAAGATAAAAATATCAATTGAATAGAAATTGAATATTATATATAAAAATCACCAAAATACGAATGAGTTCAAAAGATCACATTCAATCCCAAAGATGATAAATTTAGCTATTCATGGTAGCCATTACAAATCAATGAAAGGAAGATTGCAAGAGAAGAAGACGATCTTGATTCCAGTCATCTGCCTCTGTCCTCTAGGTCTTGATGCCTTCATAAACCCTAAATTCGCCCTTTTAAACTTGGTTTTGGGCCTAGGTTAAGTGACTTGGGATTTTTTATTTTAAACTTTTTATTTCTTTTCTTCATGAATCTTCCAATTTCTTATTTTTTGTCATTCTTTTATACCTGAAATTCCACAATAATTGAGATCAAATGATTTCCTTTAACTCAGGACTCAAAACATAAATTTAGATCCAAAAATTCTAAAATTGGGAGTAATTACTATTTTAAATAAGACTTAAACCTACAAGTACTCAATCTTTCTCATGTATAAAAACACTCAAAATTGACACTTATCAATGGCCGACCGTGAAGAGCGTATAAGCTTATCACAACTTATCAGTTTATCAATTTATCTCAGCTTTTTAGTTTCACACCTACAGAACCAACTGTGAGGTGTATTATTAACACTTTTAACAATCTAGATGAAGTGAGTTGTCACATCACATTCGGAAAACGTGATACATGCAAATCGAGAAAAGGCGCGGGTAAATCCACCTTTAACATTTCTTTTAGGACGGCAAGCGCGACAAATGTAATCATTACCTACTCAATACTAAATCCTCTTCGACCGTTACTCACCCTCGAGGACTTGGGGGCCTATGTACTATAGGGCTGACGTGACAACCCCTTTAGCATAATATACCAAAGGTAAGTATAATAAACAATCAATTATGTTATAAAATCCTAACAGAGTAACTGAGTACAGGAGAATGAGCCAACTCTTTAGGCCCACTACTACGTCTATAAATACAGGTTTGATCACAACACAAAAGATACTTCTAAACTCTGAGCCTGCACACTCTAATCCTAAACTAACTTGAGCGTCAGAGTGCCTGCAAGACTCTCCTCTCGGCGGGATGGTGGAATTTGGAACACTTAGAACAACAAGAAAAAAGAAACTCTAAAAGACATTATTGTTGCTATGAGTCAACCGATTTCTTGCGACAACATTTACTATTGTATGACAAGTTTAAGTGGTTTTGTCCACGACATGAATTTATATTACATATATAATTATAATTTTTTAAATTTCTTATAGATAAAAGAAACTGCATAGGAAGTTTTATATTTGATATGAGACAGTCTTAAGAAAAGTAAAAGTAATTCGTTATATAATATATATATATATATATATATATATTGTGTTGAAGTTGAAGACTTTAAGAGATTCCAGCGTTGAATGTATAATCTACAAACATTTTTGAAAGATTTCTTCTTAATAATATATACTTTTTATTATTAAGTGAAGTTTGTGTTTCCTATATTTACATACTAGGAAGGAGTATATCTTTATTAAAATATAATATTATTCTTTGGTTGAGCTAGTTGTGATGATTTTTAAAAATTATAAAGTTTTATAAAATTATAGACATGGTCAGACTATTTTTTAAAATTCTTTTATATAAATTTTCTAAATTATTATATTTAAATTATGTTTTTGTTCATTAATAGTATATCTATTTTTTAAGTGTGTATAAAAGGATTTCACTAAATATATCTTAACTCAATTGTACGGGTCTTAACCAAAAAATTTATAGATACGAGTGATTTAATTTAGGATTGGTAATGTGCATGGGTCATAACAAGAAAATTACTTAACAAGATAACTACTTTAATTCAATGGCACAACATAAAAGAAAATCATTATATCTTAATTATTGAAATAAAATAACAACAATAATCATTTTAAAATTAAGATAAGATGATAATTGATTAATTATTATAATTTTTAATAATTTAATAATAATTTTTTTTGTATTTTCTTATTCATAGAAAATTTGATTTTAATATATTTATTTAATGTAAATATTAATTTTATATTTATTTAAATTTTATTGTTAATAATATTTATAAGATGAACAAATATGTAAAATATTAAAATAAAACTATTATTATAATTTTTTTAAAATATTATTTATATAGATTGATACGTAGACCTAGGAACAAATTACCAATTATTATGCAAGATTAAATAACAAAGTTAACCCATAACTTTTATATAGATTAACTGTTCCAATCCACTTTGTCTGATCAAATACCAGTACAGTCAAAGTAGGCTGGATAAACCTACATTACCATAGTTTAATCTAAGAAACTAACAATTATATTTACAAAAGGTTAAGTTGAGTTGATATTTAATTTAATATTAAATATCTGAGATAAAAATAAAGAAAATACATAAAAAATAATTTCCCAAAAAAGATATACCATTAGCCGAAACAATCTCATCTTCCATATCCACTTCTACTTCTTTCATTTCTTCTATCATTGAAGCTTCGCGAACGAACCCAGTACATAACCATACCATAACCAGACAAAGACACAAACAAAAACATGTCCGGTGTGGGCCCTCTTTCCCAGGATTGGGAACCGGTCGTTCTCCGCAAGAAAGCTCCCACAGCAGCGGCCAAGAAGGACGAGAAAGCTGTCAACGCCGCCCGCCGCTCCGGCGCCGAAATTGAAACCCTAAAAAAATGTTCGTTTCCCATGCCCTCAATGGAGAAAGTAAACAAATCCTGGAAAAATTGTTGCTTGCGTGTTAATTGATCTGCAAATCTGAATTTCTTCTAACTGATTGATCGTCAACTTTTGTTTTTGAAATCTCGGATCTCAACGTGTTTTCTTGTGACTATTGCAGATGATTTGATTTGGTGTTGAGGAGCAGATTTAATTTGCAAATTAAATCTTTTAAAGGGTTAGGAAAAAAAATTGAATTTGATAATTGTGTAGTTTGGAAAAAGGGTACTTAAAAAGCAAAAGCTAAATGATTTGGCATAGAATGTTTATGGATGTATCTTGTGTGGGTGTTTTTGTTTTGATGTGGTTTTTATTTTTCTTACTTAGATGACCTTTATTGTTTGAATGGTTTGAATGATGATTATTCAATTGTTACTCTTACAGATCATGCTGGGACTAACAAAGCAGCCTCTAGCAGCACTTCCTTGAACACTAAGAGGCTGGATGAGGATACAGAGAATCTAGTTCGTGAGTATTACAACATATATAGACAAAGAATTAGGTTGTGTTTGATTTATCTTCTCAAAAACTGCTTTTAGTTTTCACAATTTAACTAAACAAGGTTGCTTGGACAATTGGTGAGTGGTGCAAGGCATGAAGCAGAATGTGGACAAATAAGACGAGAAAATATCACCAACTAAACACTTGTTTTTTGAACCATTTTCAGAGCCTGACAGATTTTAGATGACAAATTTGATTACTGAGTAGTGTTAGATTTTACAAGGAAGGAAATCAAACAGCACTTAGTTTTTCTTTTCATGTTTTTTATACCAGTGAAAAACATGGTGCATCTACTTCTGAATATACGGTTTATGGGAATAAAGAGGTGACTTATGTAAACAATATTGTCGCTCATATGGGGTGTTTACATTTACATTTAGCGTATATTCCCTGCAGTCACTTCCTTGTCTTGTTTTTTAGTATTGTCAACTAGTTCTATTTTATTGTCTTTTTACTCTTTAGGTTATAGAGGTTCTGTGTTTTTTTTTTTTTTAAATGAATAGTAATTATGTGGTAGGTAGATTGAAGGACCACTGTCTCATCGTAATTTGACAATAGCTAGAAATGTGTTTCGTGATGTAATCGTTAGAGATGCTAGATAGAATCATTCATGCATCTTCCCCAAATCACTCAAGATTTTTGGGTAATTGGTTCATGTCATGGTATTAGAGTATTAGAGTCTCTGTGAGCGAGTGATCTAGAGTTTGATTCCTGTCCTCAGTCTTCTAATAATTTTTTTTTATCTCTTCTAAAGTAAGGACGCCCGATCATCGATCATGCTTAAAACTAAATATTTGGAGTGTGTTAAAGATGTGATATTAATGATAGATGATAGATGTCAATGTTAGTTCTTTGTCCTAAGCACAAATAAGAAAACGTATTTGTAACATGGTAGAAGCGATGACACAGGTTCAGACAAGAGAAAAAACTTCATGTCAGTACGGCATAAAGCTATGACATGGCGTGAAAGCTCTACTTTCGTGCTTCCGACGCATAGTGGACACGGACATGTCTCAAAATATATATATATATTCTATAATTTTCAATTTAACCATATTTATGTATTCGTGTCATATCCTTGTTGATATCTGTGTATGTGCTTCGTAGATAGTAACCCTCTCCCCAACCAAAGAAAGATTTTTCTTGAAGAATTGACCTATATGCAATTTGTAAGTTGGATGATAGTACTTTTTCAAATCTTGCCATTATAAATTCTGAGTCCTGCATGCAAATACCCCTCTGTATTTTGGCTACAGGCATCGGTTTTTTATCTTTTACTTCTTGATGAGATGTGGAACTTCTCGGGGTCACTGGATCATTAATTCTAGGTTTTGATGTAAAATCCTCGGGAGCATAAAACATGGTTGAAATTGTTGCTCTCTACGTTTTTAGTTGTCTATTGATTGTGCATTTTATGGATTCATATGATTTCATAGTCTGTTTAATGGACAGGAGAATTATGGTGAGCAGTGGCACTGTTGTTCAAGTTTTAGATTTCTTAAAGAAAAGTTAAAGCCTCTGATTGGACTTTTGTGTACAGATGAGAAAGTACCAACGGAACTTAAGAAGGCTATAATGCAAGCTAGGATGGACAAGAAACTTACTCAGTCTCAGCTTGCTCAAGTATTACTCTCCCCTCTGCAGAAAAAAAAAAGTTGAACAAATTTCTTGATTAGTCAGGAATTATCAATGATTTGTTTGTGCATTGTTATTTGCAGCTGATTAACGAGAAACCTCAAGTGATCCAGGAATACGAATCAGGGAAGGCCATTCCAAACCAGCAGATAATTGGCAAGTTGGAAAGGGCCCTTGGAACTAAACTGCGTGGCAAGAAATAAGGAAACTAGAATCATGGTTCTGCATATATTATGGTTTGCATGGCTTGCTATGAGTGTTGTGTTTGCTCACTAATTGTGTATATTTAAGACGGATAAAGGGTTGTGAGGACCTGAGGCTTTCGCATGTTCTAATAAATAAAGTTGCATTTTCGGTATAAATCCTACTTTTGAAAGCGATCTTGGGATGTTATTGGTTTTAAAATTAAGTTAATGTATGTTGACTTAATTTGGACCTTTTTCTTTTCTTTCAATATCCTTTTTAGTTGGATTTTGTGGGCTTAAGAGCTCTTCTTTTATAACGAACAAAGATGTTATTTAAGATTACAAAGTAAAACATTTTACGAGGATATAAATATAAACATTCCTTCATAACTTTATGAAGAGAAGAATTTACAAAGATGGTTTTTGAGTTAATTTAATGATCTAGTATTTATTTTTTTGGAGAAGCCTTTGCTCATGTAATTAAGGTCATTAATGTCGTTCTTTTACATAAGAACGTTAATTGGTTTTTAATGACGAGATTTCTATTTGTAAGTGTCTTAAATAAGATTATTGGGCATGTCATGAAGATTATTCAAGTCTGTAAAGATTACACAGTTATATATGAAACTATTTTTCACAATTATTGGGGGTATGTCATGAAGATTTTCTAGTCTGTGAAGATTAGACAGTTATATATTAAACTATTGTGTATGATTAAATCATAGTTTAACAACACCTAATAGATCGAAATTGTGTTAAAAGTAATACTTAATGTGATTTTTTTTATTAAAAAATATTATGTCAAAGGTGTGTGTATAAAATATAGGTCGGATAAACATCAATCTTTTTGTTAAAGAAATATTATGTCAAAGGTGTGTATAAAATATATAGAAAGGTTGGACAAATGTTCAATTGTCCCGGTGATGTAATACGGAGCAATATTCATCGTTTGAGATTTATGTTTGAAAAGAGATAATTCTAGCCTTATAAGTAAGGTATCATTAAAAAACTTTAGTAAGGTATCTTTAAAGTCCCTCATAATCTATAGTAAGAACTTTTATAGCTACATCTTTTTCTACCTTGATTTTACTAACGACTTGCAAATTCCTAAAGTCTTAAACTTCTTCCTTTAATACCTCGACGTTTCATGCAAACATTTGACTTTGCTCAAGGATACAAATCCTCAAATCCAAATTTATCACCCAACTATTAATAGCCATGGACCATGAAAGATCAACAAACATGAATAAATAAAAGGAGGAGGCATACCTAAGTTAAGGATTGAAAAGAGCGAAATAAAAATATGCCAGTTGAGGAAAGTAAGGCAAAAAGAATTATTGATTGAATGACAATATTTATTTACAAGGACTTTTGTCTCATTTCACATAAGGTGAATATAATCATTAAGAATTTTTCATTTTTGTTTTGTCTTTTTACAAATGCTAATCGTAAGGTGTTGGTGTGACAATAGTGTGTGCTCAAACCTTTGAGATGATAAAAGTTGATTTCAATCGTTGTTATTGTCAAATAGATTTGATGTGTTGTGTCTTTTCATGAGGACAAACATTCTAAAATGGTGTTTTGTTTTTGCACTTAACATTGTTTGTCATTATGTATTCAATTTTTTATTACCTTAACATTGAGTGGTATTGTACTCTCACAAGAGTTCCAAGTAATCCTATTTTAGGTTGAACATCGTATAATTTTATTCTTAAGTATTGTTTAGTAGATTCTTGAACTTGGAGTCAGATAATAATAACTCCAATTATAAGTAACCAAGTAAGATAGTTTTGTCACCTATTTGGTTGACTGAAAGGTTGCGTACCCTTATAGAGATTTTGAGTTATAGGTCTGGTGTTAATAATTCCTAATTTAAGTCAAAATTTAGATGATCTTGTTTGAGTGAATTTAAAAATAAATTAGTGAATATTTTATTGACATATATCAGTTTTATAGAACTTCGTGTTTCATGCCGTTAATTTTAACCAAATAAAGATTTTATTTATTCGATATTATAGGACCATGAACATTGGTTTGAGGAGATACTATTATTTTAGAAGGACAATACTTGCAATTTCTAATTCATCCACACATGTATATATTGTTTTTTTTATGTCTAAATTTAGAGAAACTAAAAGATATTAGAAACAATATTTTTAAAGACTAAAGTATATTATTTTGAAGTAATATAAAATTTATTTAATTACAGAAAGTAAACAAAATTAAACTTATAAAAATATAGATACAATAGAAAAGAAAAAGAAATGACATGAATGTGAATATTTTCATGTATAGTAAAGTGTGCTATCATGTCGATATTTTCGTTAAATTACATATCGAATGTCAAATTTGAAGATGCGGGATAAATAAATAGAGACAACGAAATATGTAAGAAGAGTGATAGGATCATATTTGAGAAACAACAAAGGAAATTTCCTTAGAGCAAGTTCATATATATATATATATATATATATAAATAAAGGAATCATAAATTTTCATTACATAGAATGGGACAATATAAATGACTTTCAAATAACACACTTGAAGAATAAGCATATATTCTCTAAATTAAAGGATGTAATGGAACCACTTCTTTCACTTTTCCAAAATTTGTACCTGCCTTTAACAAGGAATTTGATCTCTAAAAATTAATTGATCAATTAAACTTTTAGTAGTTGAAACGATCAGAAATTTGCTCCATTTTGTCCTACATGAGCGTTAGATCAAATACATTTACTGCAATAATTGTAATTCCAATTCCATGTCTCAACTATAATTTATTTTCCGAAAGAGGATTGTTTGCCATTCCTTTGAACTGTATACACTATTGAGAGAAAATTAGTGAGGAAAGAGAGATAATTCGGTAAGAAAAAAACACACAATTTATCTGTACTTTTTAAATAATAAATTATAAAATTTATGATAATTTGTGATTGAATGATGATTAGACGTGGTTCTTGTTAAGTTTGGGTACACCTAAAATTTACTTTTAATTTTAATGGTAATATACTATTTATCTCTTAAAAATAATTTATATAATAAAAAAAGATGAAATTACAGTTATACTAATTGAAAGCTATAAATAATATAAATGAAAATAACACAAATGACAACTGCTATGTGTGTAAAAAAATAAAAGAAAAATTTAAAAATATAAATTTTTAAAGAAGGAACTATATATGTGTGGCACATTCAACACACGAGGTATGGCTTGTCCAACACACAACGTGTGGCTCTTCGAATCCTAAAGGCACCCCTCTTTTCACTAATCCTAAAGTGTTCTCTCCATGACGATAGTGCTTTCTCTTACAATTTCCAGATGTTACTTTGTTTCTCACAACTCCTCTCGATGTTGCACCCCCTACTCCACCATTCTAAGCCAAACACATGCTACCATCTACTATAAAGTTGTTTTCATTCTCCCAAACCTTAATCTTCTTTTTGCATAACACCCATTGTTATGTCTTTGTTTAAAGAAATTTGTGCAATGGACACTTTGCCAAAACACTTATCAACGTGTGTTCTTTGACTCCAACACTCTCAAAAATTAAAAGGAAAAACTCTTTCTTTAATAGGTGATGACACGCATGCCCTTTCTTGGTTTCAGTAAGGTCATATAATATATTTATGGTAAGATCTTAATCCATGAGAAGCAAAATCGATAAACTCTCTAACCTAACATCAATTTTAATTTAAAATTTCACTATTCCAAAATTCACAGTAGATTTTCTATTTTTGCCTTAAACTTTCTCTTTCTGGGTAAAATTACAATCTCTTTTTCTAAATCAGGTTATTTTCTCCTTTTTATGTCTTAAAGTTTATATTTCTAGCAAAATTTTTAACACTGAACAAATTAGGGATTACAATCTTTCTTTCTAAAGCAAATTATTAGCTACTGTTTTTGTATTTAGGCCTTTTTTTAGTAAAAAAGTTAACTTTGAATCAATATACATGTCTTTAATATATTCAAGATTCCATATCGAATCATCCTTACATATAAATTTAACGTTTAAGTTGAGAATTAATAGTTTATAATGTAGGTGCAAACCTCACTTTAGAAGCCAATTTTATAAAATTAAATTAGGCTTAAAATCCACTTCTTAATACAATCATTTCATTTTTTTCATGAAATTTCACTAATAAACCATTGTCACTTTAATTGTCTAAAAAACAATTCACTTGATAAATGAAGTTGGTCTTGAAAAAGAAAATTGGAATTTCATCGCGAGGATTATGTAATTGTAGATTTTACTAAACATAAGTTTTTATTTTCAATGAAGTTGGTCCTACAAGACACAGAGGTAATATCTCGCAATTTTTAAGGGTCTTATAACTTATAATTTCTTTACTCAAAATCTTCATGCAAGGAATCACAATCCATGCTTCAATAAGAAGGAGTCTAATTTACAAATTCCAAAATGACATTGTTGAGGCTAGTGTGCATTTTATCTAATCTTTCAAGGTTGCTTCAAATGATGAGTGTTATAAAATGACCCATCATCCTTATAAAATTAACTTCCTGTTTGGGGAAAACGTAGTTTTACTTGATTGTGAATTGGTTCCAAAAGCAAACCAACAATATATATTTCTTTTTATAATTACTGCTTCAAGTTTTGACATAGACTACTTAATGGGTAAGTTGAACTATTATGATTGAATATCATGTAAGTCAAATACATTTTTCAAGTTTAATGAAGTCATTGTTTTATGTTGGTGTCATGGGAGTACTCACGAGACTTGAAGAAGCCTAAAATCACACTTTTTAACAGAATAAACCAAAGTTGTGAAAACTTGTTTTAGTTATTTAATGGATTAACACCGGTTTTAATCAATTAAAACTAAAGTTTGTATAATTATTTTTCAAAGAATAATTAATTAAATACTAATATAATCGATTAAAAGCGGAAGATCCAGATTTAATTTATGATTTCGAAACTCTATAAATAAACCAGTTGACTTGATGTTTTTATACAAATTTTAAGAGGATTGATATACAGTCAGAAACAATATTATTTGATTTATTCAAAGAGTTTCTTTAATGGTTTGTAATTGTTGTTGTTACTAGATTGTTCTAGTGTTGTTATTCTTAATAATAAAGAGTTGATAAGCAATATATACTTTTGGGTTGTAAGAGTTTATAGGACTAATATCTTCTTGGTATTAAGGTTTGTTGTTGTAAACAAGTGATAAAGAATATATCTTTTTGGGTGATAAAGGATGAGATTCTCTCTTGAGGTGGGTAAGAGTTGATAAATATGAAGGTCGGACACCGCGGTTAATAGTCGTTTCTCCGTGTCTGACGCGCCACCGATATGAATGTGACGGAAGTGTGTACGACACCGCATCAGACGCATTATTTTGGGCCGGATGCAGTCCTTACTACTGGACATACGGAGAGGACACATCAGTGGTGGACGGAGAAGAACATATACCAAAATGAAAACCACACACAAACATATTAAAGCTAAAACCAACAGATTAAAACGTATGACAAAAATCATTAAAACATATTAAAACCAAATCAAAATAGAAAAACGAATCATTAAATCCAAAACAAAAACCATTAAAACAAATTAAAACGCAAGCGGAAGAATACAAGCAAAAGAAGAATGCACGCAGTGAAAGTCTGGAAGAAAAGAAAGAAGAAGAAGCTCAATCTGAATAACATTTGTAAAAAAAGAACTAAAAAGAAAAGAAAGAAGAATGTAGCGTGGAGGGATGGGAGCGTATTTGGAGGAAGAAGAAAGCACAAAGGAAGAAGCATCTAGAAAAGGTATTTGTTATATAATTAAATAATATTATATTATAATATTAAAATAATATAATACGTTTTAAATTATATTACATTATATAATATTAAATAATATAGTATATGTATTAAATTAAAATAATATAATATATACTTTAATTTTTTTATAATCATTATTAATATAACAATTTATATCAATAATTATATTAAAAAATATATTATAAATTATATTAAAAATATATTAAATTATATTATATTAATTTATATGTTTCTTTTAAATTATTATTATTCATTTAACTATATTAG
>Ga0099824_1002727_pt1 | contig 25882 bp, 9 predicted proteins | sample SiratrowhiteBW_FD_76837 | JGI IMG/M metagenome (GOLD analysis project Ga0099824, IMG submission 76837) | Root nodule microbial communities of legume samples collected from California, USA - Siratro white BW | ecosystem: Host-associated > Plants > Roots > Nodule | place: USA: California...
ATATATATATCTCTCTATATATATATATATATATATATATATATATATATATATATATATATATATATATTATTCAAAAGTTTTGATTTAATACTACCAATTCTTTTTACATTAAAAAAATATTTAGAAATTCTTTTATGAATAAAACAGTGTTGCCCTGGGTAGAAATATGACATGTCATACTTTTTTATATAAAAAAAAACTTACGATTATAATATTGTAGTTTAGATCTTAATATATTTAGATTGTAAGAATTTAAAACACTCTAAGGAATTTAATGAATTCATAAGATTTAAAAGAATTCCATAATTGTTTATATAAATTTAAATTACAATAATTAATATAAAAACTAAAGAAAATATAAAGAAGTAAAATCATTACAATTTTTCAATCTTTTGTACTTTTATATTTTGTTGTACTAACTTTTGATCATTAACATTAACTTCATCATGTTTTTTAATGTTTAATAGAATTAAAACTACAGTTACTGCTGTTTAATAATATAAAGACCTGTCAACCATATACAACAACAAATAAATGAACAATGATTAAAATAAATTAAATACATTAATTAGTTTGTATTATTCTGTATTGTCTGACCAAACAACATTAAGTTGAAAAGTCATGATAATTTAGATCTGTTTTGAAGAGTGTCCTTACTTATTTATAGTTATTAGGTGAAAGGTACTATTTTCAACAGTATTAAATATTTTAATTATCCAAAACTAATTTGATCAGGAGATAACTTTTTGTACATATCTCTCTCACATTCCAACCGAAGATAGATAAGCAACACCACTGTATCAACAAGACAAAAGAAAAGATATATTTCCAATTTATATAAGAATATTTTAAAAAAAATCATCGTAAATATATTTTTTCTGCATAAAAATAACTATATGATTTTTCAGAAAGAAGGAATTACATGAACTAGTATAAATAAATAAAAAAATTAGAATAACATGATTTGGGTAAGATTATTTTATAAGTAGAGCATTTAGACATTCTATTATAAAGTTGCACAAAATCCATCAAATTCCTTACATGAAAAATCCTAGTTAAATATCACCAAATTACATTATTCCTTATTACTAAAAGATGGAGATTTTATTTTATAATATAATTTTTCTTCAAACTAGTAGGCTTATTGTGCGTTGTATAATATTTTCAAAATTTAAATCGCACTAACAAAAAAATATTGTTAAAGAAATACGAGCTTGCATATTTTGAGAAACTAAAATTTATGATGAGATATACTTTTATTGTTAATAATGAATATTTTATTTGTGAATTAGATAATTTTTTTTTTTTTTGCTTTTCAAAATGTTGAAATAAATTTTCAAAAAAATTATTTAAATTAATAGACATCTATTATATATTATTAATTTAATATGATGTACATAAAAAAGTTAATTGAAATTCAAAATTAAATTAATTAAATTTATGATAATTGCACTCCCATATGGTGGTTAAATACCCTCATATCCTGGGCCAGGCTAGTGGCCCAACGAATTTCAATGATGCAGATGGACTTTATTCATCTTAAGAATTATCTATACTTACTTAATGCTAATGAAAAACTAAATACATGACCATTTATTCCAAAATAGTTTACTAAAATTAATTTGTACAAATAAAATTTATTTGACATTTAAATAAGAGCATATAAATAAGACATATATTAACAAAATATTAAATGAATTTTATTTCATTTTATTAATTATTTTAATTTTTTTCTATACAATAAAATATATTTATAAATATATATTTATTATTTAAATTTATATATCTTAATTATATATTACGTTAGAATAAAGGAATATATATTTATTATATTTTATTTAACTTTAATCGATTAATTATTTTCTTTAACCAATTATAATTTCTGATTATAAGTAAAAATAATAATAAAATATTTACAAAAGTTGGCTTTCTTCGCAAATCACAGTGAAAGGTTTTACGTACTTTTCTTTCCCGTTTTGTGTGATTTTATACTTCATTTTTCATATTTTCTGTGCCTTTCTTCACACTTAAAAGTTTGTTAATGGAAACTACACCTTGAATATTCTAGTTTAGGATCTCCATATTATTTAGCTTGAAAAGTTGCCAATATTTTAATCCCCTGTTACCTTAAGCAGAACTCTAGAAATTGAAAAAAGAAAAAAAAAACATGCTATTAGTTTTGTCAATAACAAGAGATGTTCTAACTTCTAATTTGTTGATCCCAGGATTCTACCTCCACCAGTGACCATTAGGTATTTTCTTCACTTATAATTCACGCAGGAGATTGTTAGCTTTTGACCAACATCTTTTAATTTTCTGCAAAAAACAGTCACATGTTTAAATATTAAAGCAGAAATGTAAGAGCTTGACCAGGTAAAAACACACACAAATTTAAAAAGTGTGAGGAATAAGGTCATTTTCTCTTGCCGCCATGGATAATTATGCTCTTATTTAAATGTACAAGTTGTTTGCTGTAAAGGTGATATCAAGTTCAAAAGTTTAGCTACTTTTTTCAAGTTATAAATGTTTTAGGGTATATGGGGTAGCACTTTAATATTTTAGGTTATGAATATTTCTTTTAATAAGTGAAATAAAAACTGAACTACTTGGAATTTTCATGATGAGGTTGTTCTTTTTTACATTCAAAATAGAAGATTCTATACTGATACACATTCTGTTAATCTAATTGATAGTTTATTAATCTACACTTAAGATTCAAGAGTGATTTAGTAATAGACATTGCTAATCTTACTCATAGTATTTAGAATGAAGTTTCGTTCTTATGACATATAGGTATGGCCTAGCTTAAATTATAGAAAAATATGAAGATTGTCAATGTAGTAACTTTTCCTATAATCAAGGATATCTTTATTTACTAATAAATATTAATTAAAGAGAGAGTCTAAGTCGTTATAACTATAAGAGTTATAGTCTTCCACCCAACTTTCAAATTAATATGATAATTAAAATAATCCCTCAATTAAAAAATAGATAAAAATTAGGAATTATGTACTCTCGATCAACCAACTCTGTAGTGACCAATTACAAATATAAATTATAGAAAAACGTACATTTTTTCTAAGTTATCGGCAATAACAAAAACATTCTTCACTTTTTAAATTATTTAGTGAGTAGGAAGATTGGTAAGAAGCTTTTGTATAAAGGTTTCCAATTATATATTCATTGTTTCGGTTGTAAAGTTGTCAGCTGAATAATTTAGAATTTCAGAATGGGATATGCTCCAATGCTTGATGAACAATGAGAGACATCGCTAATTTTGAATTCTTTCACGTTTTCCCCATTTTTTGTGCCTGCCCCACACCCACCTTACTTCTATCATACAAGTTTGTTTCAGACGTGATTTTTCTCCATAAAAAAGTCAGTAGTTTGTTTTCATATTCTGTAACACCATTGACATGAACTATAGTTTTTTTACTACTTTCCAATGTGGTTTAGCAAGTTAATCTACCAAAAGATAACAGTAAAGTTGAAAGGGTGAAAGGATAAGGGGACAAGAGAAAATTGTTGATAAAAACAAGACCTAGGAATTTGCAAGTGCATATGATTCCATAGTTTCTCATTCTTCAAGAACAGATCCCATATGCATGTTTTAGGGTAAGGGTCATTTTCCAATGTAATTTTGCGTGGAGTGTTGAAAGTTGGGTGCTTCCAGAAAGTGTTGTTATGAGGCCCAAAGGGGTCCCATATGAGCTGCACAATTTGTTCAACTCAATTACAAATTCTATTGACAATCTCAAGATCATTTCAGGCCTTAATAGCAATTGACTCTTTATCCTTAATCACAAACTATTGCAGTTCTATTTCTTTATAGAGGCCATTGACAAGAAACAGAACTTCATTCCCTTGAAGAAATGGTAGCTGTGTTCAACAAAGAGCTCCTGAGCTGGTATCTCATCACCCTTAAACTCAAAGAAACCTTGGAATCCGGGATTCAATCTTCTCCTAATTCAGGGAACCGATCAATAGAGTCTCCCCAGCAGCAGCAGCAGCAGCAGGACAAACTTCAGCAGCAACCTACAGAATCATTGCAAGTTGTCATAAGTGAAGAAGGTGAGAAATCACGGGAGGAACCAAACTCACCAGGATCTGAATGGGTGGTGATCATCAAGGAGAAACTAGAGCAGGCATGTCAAGATGATTTGGCAAGTTCATGGTCCAAACTATCAATCTACAAAATCCCTCATTACCTTAGAGACAGTACTGGTGATGACAAAGCTTTTGCTCCGCAGATTGTGTCCATAGGTCCTTACCATCATGGCAAGAAGCGCCTTCGCCCAATGGATCGTCATAAATGGCGTTCCCTTAACCATGTCCTTAAGCGTACCAAGCATGACATTAGGATCTACCTCAATTCCATGAAGGAGATAGAGGAAAGAGCTCGCTCCTGTTATGAAGGAACAATTGGTTTAAGCAGCAATGAGTTCGTGGAAATGCTTGTCCTTGATGGTTGTTTTGTGCTGGAGCTATTCAGAGGAGCCACAGAAGGGTTCATACAACTTGGATATTCCAGGAATGATCCTGTTTTCGCAATGCGTGGATCAATGCACTCCATTCAGAGGGATATGATCATGCTAGAAAACCAGCTTCCGCTATTTGTACTAGACAGACTTCTGGGAATTCAATTGGGAAACCCAAACATGAAAGGACTAGTTGCAGCTCTAGCACTCAGGTTCTTCGACCCTTTGATGCCAACTGATGAACCAATGACAAAAAGTGACAGAAACAAATTGGAATCGTCACTTGGAAACACTATTACCTTTGACCCTTTATCTGATCAAGAAGGTCTTCACTGCTTGGAAGTGTTCAGGAGAAGTCTTTTGCGCGCAGGACCTCAACCAGAACCTAGAATATGGATCAAACGCAGGTCAAATGCTCAAAGAGTGGCTGATAAACGGAGGCAGCAACTGATACACTGTGTCACAGAGCTTAAAGAGGCTGGAATCAAGTTCAGGAAGAGGAAGACTGATCGCTTCTGGGATATCAAATTTAAGGATGGTATTCTGAGAATACCACGGCTCTTGATCCATGATGGTACCAAGTCTTTGTTCCTCAATCTCATTGCCTTTGAGCAGTGTCATTTTGATTGCAGCAACGACATTACTTCCTATGTTATCTTCATGGACAACTTGATTAACTCTCCAGAGGATGTGGGATACCTTCATTACCGTGGCATAATTGAGCACTGGCTTGGTAGTGATGCTGAAGTTGCAGACCTTTTCAACCGCTTATGCCAAGAGGTTGTGTTTGACATCAATAACAGTTACCTTTCCCCATTGTCTGAGGATGTGAATCGGTATTACAACCATAGATGGAATACCTGGTGTGCAAGCTTGAGACACAATTACTTTGGTAATCCTTGGGCCATTATATCTTTTGTTGCTGCTGTTGTCTTATTGCTACTTACTCTTGCACAAACCTACTACGGTATATATGGATATTACAGACCAGCCCAGTAAGTACCCCTCAGGATCTTTCATTTTCTACTATCAACATACTTTTCAGTGTTGACCCTTATCAAGTCTTGAGATATTGATGTGTTTGCGTTGATTTCAATAATCAAGCCTAGAAAAGATCTTGGAAGGCTGGAATATCATTAATTCATTTGTTTTTGCACAGAAGGTATTGGATTGGCTAGATGCTAATGCTGTAATACAACTTTATTTTGTAATGCAAATGCTTGCACAACAGTTTTTTGGCTTGATTGATTTAACAAGCTTTCATTTCATGGAAGGGACTGGAGGTTATCCAGTTGTAATGTCTATACAGCTAATGTTGGCATTTGACCTACAACATACATCTCAGGAAAGACATGTTTTTTTTTTCAGACATTGTAAAAGGTTGCTTTTGAAGTACAATCCAATTAATTTGGAATAAAAATGCATTCGAAAGTGTAATATTCAACTTGCACAGTCGGAAAAAATCAAAGCCCAAGTGTGTATAAGCGATACAAAAGGAACCTTGATTAGATAGGGATAAGTGTTACAAAGTAACGTGCATACATATGAATGTACTAAGGTAACATAATATTTTTGTTTGCTCCAATAGAAATGTAAGCAGTTGGTGCTAGCGCAGTTTCAAAGAAAGAACACTTTGGAAGAAAAGGTTTGGACCTACACGGAAGTTCGCCATGTTGGAGTGCAACTTACAGAGTTTAACCTATGTTTTTTAAATGATTTTACCGTGTTGTGTTCCACATGACCTGAGACTTGGCGCACTGGATTAAATCATTGATATATTCATAAACAAATGCAGGGTTGAGATTAAAATATTGGAACTCATTACTACCAACATGTGAACCCACGACCCGCCTTTTGAAACTAAGCAATATCTCTCTCAAGCCCACGCCCAACCTCGATTTCTGCAAACAGTATTTCCAATTATAACTCCAAACTTCCTTCCTCGATCATATGTAGCCTCTGTTGAACCCTTCATATATATATATATATATATATATAAAAAAAAAAAAAACACCTCTGTTCTAGCGTGTTTGCTCCGCCGTTTATTTTCACATTTTTTTCACACCTCTCTTCAAACCTCTGTTCAAGAGCATTGATGCATGGAATACAAAGGCTAGAGCACTTCCTCTCTCTCTACTTTTGGGTTTATTAGGTTATTTTTAACAACATAGGAAATCTTGGCGTCGCATCATCCCCTTTCTTCACTTTCAACTCTAAAATTTTTCACGTGTATTTTCCAAAGAAAATCTCGGAATAAAGTCAAGGCGAGGACATGGAACATTACTTTTTTTCAGTTTACAATTGTAGCACAAAATTCTTTTGGTGCAAAGATCAATACTAACACATTCAGGCGATCACCATCTCTTCTTCGAACAACAATTTTGGTCGCACTATAAATAGCTGGTGTTTTCCATGAACACGGAAACGGGGGCTTTATAGTGGTGCCTTTAAGCTCACTTGGCCTACTGGGATGAGGGAGTTGCAGATACCATTACAGTTGGGGGAAAAAGTAGGTTAGCGAGCACTGAGACAATTGAAAATTTCTGATGTAATAAAAGTAATCAGTGACACAACTGTAGTGGTACCAATGTTTCTGATAAGAAATGCACATCAAGATCAATGGGAAAATTTCCTGAACAAATGGTGTACAAGAAACCCTTTGCAAAGGAAAGAATTACCATAACCAACCCGACCAAGTGATCGCTCCATCCAAATAAAAAATTAAAATTGGCATTTGTGCAAATACATTATCCCACTAAATAAGGTCGACCTTGTTCCATTAGATATAATCAACCATATAAATCATACAACGGTATTCAACTCGGTTACAGAAACACCAATTAAAGAGTAATAAAAATACTTTGTTACTGATTCATAAGACAAAGTACTTGGCTTTAACAAAATACTTGTGCATGAGGACATTCTGCATTGATAGAGGTTTGACTCATGAGAAAACCTTATAAAGAGCAACTATAACTCGAGGGGATATCAGTCTCACAGCCAAAAATGTGGACAAGCTCATTCATAAAATATATATAAAAAAGATCCAGACGTCACAATAATGCCAAGAAAGCCTGAAGGGAGTAATATGCATGGGCACACTTAAAGAAAAAAAAAAAAATGAGTTCCTGAAAATCACATGATTAGAAGAAAAATACAATGAAAAAAGTTAATGACCCATTGCAAATAATGAAGGCGGTTCCTTTTGCACAGGTGTCTTAAGATTCTCGTTATTTAACTAGAATTGAGTAATAAGAGTTTGGCATTTGCCTACCTATAAAGAAAAAAAGAAGAAAAAGGATTTCACTAGAAGGGAGATGTAAAGAGAGGGTCCCCAACATATACCCAAGACTAAAGCATCTACCAGGGAGTAGAAACATTGAAGATGTCCAAACAGTAGCTCAATTGGGAGTTGAACATCCAGATGTCATACGTCCATGCTAGACCTCAAAGCAATTTCCCCAGCCACCAATTCTCTCCAGCTGTTAAAATCTACTGTAGATGATATCAAGCCACATGTGGGGTTGTGACTTAAATGTATCAAATAAAGTTCAATTGAACTGAAAATTTCAGTCCACGGTTGGGCTTGCGTTTTCTGCTGAGGTTCTCTTTCCATTATAGCGCTAAAGATAAAATAGACAAAAATGCTTACTGTTAGCAACAAGGATGCAATCTTGATAAAAACACCATTAATGAATGAATAACCAATATTTGCTTGCCACAACAATTTGAATGAGAAAAAGTTATGCTGAACCTACCTGTTTCCCAAATGAGAATGGAACATATTTATATTTGATCATGTGTGATATCTGTCTCCTCATTGTAAGTGTGAATAGGACCACCCAGTAGAAAAGGAGTATCGGCCAGAACACTGGAACATCAAAGGCACTAAAGAAAGTCATCACAAACGCAATGCAAAACGCCTTTGTGATCGAGTACCTGCCCACGAAAAAAAGTTTAGCAGCTTTCAGTAAAAACAATCATTTGCACGTTAAATCCAAACAGTAAATAACAAAACATTAGCCACTCCACAAATAACAATGCCAACAAAGCACAATATTAAAGCTAATGAAGAATGATCCCCTTGGAAGCCAAATCATAGACTAACAATTAAACACGTAAATAGTAAAGTCCAATAGAAGATTATTATACCCTCCTACTCATCAGGGATAACATGGAAGCCAATATGATCAGCAGAATAAGGCATTTTCAATATCCATAATTGGCTTGAACGAAAATCTAGACAACTTTGAGTACAGTAACGGACAGATCAAGCACAAAAATACCATAACATCGTAATTTTAATATTAACAAACAAAACATAAATTTGGATAAAATAAATGAAACTTTTCCTCAACTTTCTTTTTCTCATAAGCTCAGCCCCCAGGCCCTAACCTAACTTCTCCAAGTCTAGGTTAAATTGTTTGTGTTTGTGATAGATGCAATGCAAGAAGTTTAATTAAATTCCCTTCTTTCTTTAATTAATCTGTATATTCTTAGGCGAACTGACTCGGATTCCTGAAACCACAATTCCAAATCAAATCTTGGAGTTTGAACCGAAACGGTCACACGATAATATTACAACAGAAGTAGGTGGTGAAATACGAAACCCTAGCAGGAAGAGGGGAATTAGGGGAAGGAATAGTACCAGAACTTGAACTCAGGGAGGCGGCGAACGAAGGGGCGAAACTCATCGGATCCTCGGGTGGGGAGGGTAGGGCCGTCGTGAATCTCGGGATCGACCTGAGGGGAAAGGAAGCCGATGAGGAGGTTGAGGATGTAAATGCCGAGGGCGTAGGAGACGATGTAGAAGCCTTGGATCAAGTACACGCGGAGAACATAGACGGCAGCCACCACCAGACACCCGATCCAACGGCGGAGGACATGCGGCGTCGTTTTGTCCAGCATGTGCTGATACTGCCGCGACACTGCAAATTTCCACCGTGATATGGCGGCTTCCGGGGAATGGTCGTCGGCGACTCCTACGTCCATGGTTGGTTAGGGGTAGTTTTGACTTTTGGATTTGTTTGGCGTAGGAGAAATGTGCAAAGTGTGCGTGTGATGGTAGCAGCAAAGCAAAGCAAATGAGATGAGATGGTAGAAACGGTCTAATGGACCCTCTTCCCGGTTCGCATGGCTTTGGCTCAAGATCTCGCTCCGGTCCACCTGTTATTGAACCGGATTTAACATTACCCAATGCATAGACCCTATTGCATAAAACCATGCACCTTTGACTTCAAGATAATAAATAGTGAATTTTGCAGAGACTTTTAACACAAATTTCCTTTTTCTAAAAAAAAATTGAGACTATTCATTCTGTACAGATTTTATTTTATATTAAAGTATATTTTATTAACATAAATTATTTAAACGAAACAGACTTTTCTACTAAACATGTTAAAGAGACCAAAACATTGTTAAGATACATAGTAAAAATAATTAAAATTAAATAGTTTAATGATTATAAACATTATTTGGTATTATTTTTTGAAGCTTTTTATGTTACCTTTTCAGCATATTAAAAAATACTTTGTTTGCAAGAGTACGAATGCTTCAAGGAAGACATGTTTTTCTTGAACTTGAAGGCGTGATAAAAGGAATTGCTATAGGTTAATATCTTGTGCAAATTAGATATTTTTTTAATCAACACTAAAACTATATAAACAAACTACTCTTTCTACTCATTAATTCAAATAAACTTCTAATACTCAGTTAGGGTGAACAAAAAAGTCATAAAAATGGATCTACTCCATTATTCAACTAATCAAATCCAATATAAAATCAAATAATTTATATTTAAATTCAAAACTATATTTTCTACAAAAAAAAGTAGACTGGAATTTTATATATTCAAATTGAAATCAAAGTTCATAATTTATAAAAAAAAATTGTATTTTTGATATTTAGAAAATAGTTAGATACAATTTTTTTTTTCAAAATTATTTTGTAAACCTAAAATAATGTAAAAATTAAGGACGACAGATATGTTCAGTGGACGCGAAATTTTATTCAATGTAAAAATAGATAATATGATATGATCAAAATATAACAATTAATTATATTTAATATGGAACGTCTTTGTGAGAAATTCACATGTATACATAAATAAACATCATTTGTTTAAATATTTAAATATATATATTAATTAAAAATATAAAAAATATCATTTGAATTTATGTTACAACATGTTATTCAATTTCATAATTATTAGCCACATAAAGATAAAAGATTAAATACTATTAAAAGTACATATGTACATCATTCAAACTTATTTCTTTTAAACGATATATATATATATATATATATATATATATATATATATATATATATATATTAAATTATAATTAATTTCAATTCTTTTAAAAGATATACATATTTTACAAATTATTTCATATTATATAAATAAATATAAATTTTATTTTACAAACCAAATTTATAAGATTGAGTTAAACTCAAAATTTACTTCTTAATTAAACAAAGAGCTATTTAGAGTTTATCTACTCACTTTTGAACTATTTATAAATATATAATCCTGGTATAAATTATACCATATTTAATATGAGGAGAATATTAAAGATTGTATGTCAATTAGGGATAAAATTATTTTATAGTTAAAAAAAGTGCGCAAATTATATTTTAAAAATCGATTTTATAAGATTAAGTTAAAATTAAAATCTATCATCTAATAAATTTTTTAATTATTTATTAATTACAGTCTTTAAATATAAAATATTTTAATAAAATTCCATTCTAAAAGTTATTCTTAGAATATATATAATAATTTTAAAATTGATATTAAACTAATTTATAAATATCCAAATTATATTTTTAAAATATAAATTTAAAATCCAATAAAGTATTTAGATTTAAATCTACAAATTTCAAACTATTTATTTTTTAAAAAATGTGAATTAAGATTTAAATTGGATTTTTAAAAATCCCTACTTCCAATAGTTATTTTTAAAAGAGGTCAAAGAATTACAACTAACCATAACAAAGTTTGCCAATTCAAATAATCATTTTCAATTTCTGTAAAATATAGGTGAATACAAACTTTGAAAAAAAAAATTACATGTATTTATGTAGTATTGTGGGATTGTATTTTAAAAAAATAGTTTGGTTTTAGTGATAAAATGTAAAAAAATTACCTTGGTTAAGAAACTTATCAAAAGTATTATGTATAATATATTTAGGAAAGTTGTTTGAAGTTAGAAGGTTTTCAAAAACTTAACATAGTTTCAATTATTGTTATGTTTCCTTTTTGTTCTTGAATCAAAAATTATTCTACAGATAATTTATGTTTTAACTAAAATTAAAGAATTTTTTTATAAGCACAATTCAACCTCTTAATGTGTTACTTCTATCCTAATAAATCTATATATTTTTGAGTTATTGATGTGATATTATGTAAAATAGATACTAATTTTTATTGATGGGAAATATCCATCTACTAAAAATATTGCCAAAAAAACTCCATATTTTGAATGATCAATACGTTGGGTAAAGTATTTATTAATGAATATGTCCATTTAACACAAGGGGTGTGTTTTATAGATAAAAATATATTATGAGTATTGATTTTTCTATTAATAGAATTTCCATAAAATGATTTATTACTTAATTGAATTTTAAGAAGTGATTTTCTAATTAATAGATTTTAATTTCTAAAAATTATATATTTAATAAATTGTGACATTTATAAAAATTTAAATATTGATTTTTAAATAAATGATTATGATGGTAGTTTATTTCATAAAATTTACTATCTTTATTTCTAAGAAATTAAAATTATATTATCATATTACTATCCTTTTAATGTATTTTAAAGCATTAAGTTTAGATTAATTATACTTATGTTGAATTTAACTCTCATTATTTGATTAATGGAATGTTACTATTACACTAAAAGTTATCATTAATACTAAAATTATGATGCAACTTTTTATTTAAATTGATCTAACCTGCAATAACTTATAAACCTTATCTTTATATAAAAACCATTTTTAATCCACCTTTCTTATATTACAAAATAGAAGAATGTGTGGAAAAAATGGTATTATTGTTTTTTTTAAAGAAGATCGCATATTAACTTTTTTTCCGATTTCTCATAAAAATAGAGATTTTGAAAACTGAGTTAGTTAAAAAAAAGTAAAGAATATCGATAAAAAAGTTAAAAGCAACTAATTAACACATATATTTTAGCTTTATAACTCATATCATATTTAATCAACTCAAGTAGATTATAATAACATGATAACAAATTTGCCAGGTAGATTTCAATTAAAAAAGTATGTAAGTTATTTATCAACGTTGAAATTAAGGTTACGATAACAATAAGTAAAATCAAAATCACAACATTTTTTCTTATAACTTTTATATTATAAAATGTTTTAAAATTGTATTTTAATATATATTTAATAATTTTATAGCGTAAAAAATTAATTGAAATTGATTGATAAAATATTTGTTTTGATTTTATTCAAATTTTATACTAAATTAAACAATAAATTACACCAACAACTATGATATTTGTTTAAATGACACCAACATTGTAAATAATTTAAAATTCTACACAGTCCTTTCATTTATTTAAAATACAATACCCTTTCCCATATTATGCATTCACTCCCTTACATTTCAGAAATTATGAGTCCCATATTATGACTCTCATTTATTATTGATGTACCACCCAAGCATATTTCTTCAAAAATCCTGTAATATATTTCGTTCAAAAGTTTTTTTTTTTTTAAATTATATCCAATCCCACCTCTAAAACTAATTTATCTTTCAATAACTTATACATTAAACAAGATAAATGATTTATTGTGGTATTTAAGAGTACAATTGCAAGTACAATTTATTGGTTAAAATATGACAATTTAGATCTACATTCTACTTTTTTATTTTATCATTATTGGAATAATATAATCCTTTTCCATTTTATGACTCCTTCTCTATTTTATCACAAAAAAAATTATTATCAAATAAAATTGACACTGTTAATTTATCATAAATTATGTGAAAAAAATGATTAATTGGAAAGAAGAAAGAAAATGACAGAGGGTGACTTTAATTCACCATTTTCGCTACCCTAATTTTAATTATTTAATTATTTATATGAATCTTCATTTTTCACATTTTTCCCTTTGATTTCCTATGTGTAATTGTTGATGACTTCAATCGAACTGCATTGATCCGATTTCCAAACTCACAAATCTTGCGTTTCATTGTTCCCTGCAAAACAGATCGAATAGTTTGCATCACCATCGACTCACCGTAAGCGATCCACTGCTTCTTCCTTTTCCATTTGTTAAATCTATGACGGTGAACGAGTATCTGCAACATGTACAAATTAGTATAATTATTGCTTTCTTCAATCGCAAATCTGCTTAATCTGTGTTACCAAAGCCTCCATTTTCAGATCCCTCTGTTTACATTCCTGACACGGTCGTTTTTGCACTGCTTTGATTCAATTCCTGTTCCCATCCAGTTAATTTATCAGAGAACAGCTTAGGTTATGAGACTAATAGCTTGTGTGAACTAGATGTATTATTATATAGTAATTTTCCCACCAACATTGTATAATGCGTGTTAATTTATCTATTTACTTAGTTAATTTGCTGTTAGCTGTTTAATGTTAAACTGCTCTTCACTCAGATTGGTTTTACACTTTGCAGAACTGCATTTGAGTGACTCATGGAACCAGCTTCAGCTCATTCTTCATCTCAACCTAGTCCTCCAGTTTCTAATGCTGAAGAACAACACTCAACAACCAAAGTGACTGGACAGATTAACAATGCACATGATTCGCCGGCATCGTTACCTGCTTCTGGCATCTCATCATGGGCAAGAAATCTGAAACTCCCAGGCCTTGGCCTTGGACAAGCACAACAGGATTCACAGACCGAAAACACAGGCATATCAGCTTTTTCTCGCCTGACTGGTGGGCTTGGATTGCGAGCGCAGTCGTCAAAAGAAACTGCTGCTCCACTCAATTCAGGACCTGAGCAATCTAATTTGATTGAGTCCTTCGCCAAAGGGTTGATGGACTCCTCCAAGAGTGCAGTAAAAGCTGTCCAGGTCAAAGCACGCCATATTGTCTCTCAAAATAAACGTAGATACCAGGTTAGTTGACAACGAAATTTCTCACCTTATTTGGTTTTACCTCTATGATGTCCATTACATGGGTTAAATGATATGACTGATTTATGTTATCATGTCCAAATCTGTTGGTTGAGTCACTTGCATTTGTGTTAACACGTGTTCAATACCTGCATCTGCATGATTTGTTTTTGTCATCTTTCCCTCTTCAAATTGTGGATATAAAAACCGGACCCTTATATTTACATATTTTTCTGTTGATATATTTTGGCCTCTGGATTATGTAACTATTTATCTGCATTGGCAGCAACTTCCGTCTAAAATTTATTATATGAATAAGCAAACTACCTGAATTATACTATTAATGCTGCTGCTAACTGTGCTATTCCCAGTTATAACAAATCGCATAGTATCGATCTTTTTGTTTTTTCCTTAAAATATACCGATGGTCAAGCCATGAATCATTCTTTAAAATCATTTAAAAAGAAAACAAAAATCTTTTATATGGTTTCTACCTCTTGGCATGTTCCTAATTTGTTACATTACCCAAGAGGATCGTTTTGTATTTTGCGAGTAATGTACGTGATTATTAAAACCACATATCCTCTTCTTGGGTACTATAAAATAGTTGTGGACAATTTGGGTAGCTATTACAAATGGATAGAACTGGTAGTGTGGGATTGGACTTAAATGGGAGGCCGAAAATATGGAGGATGTATGTTGGAGAAACAAGGGAGGACTTAAATTTTGATCCCCCATCCCTGCATATTGCTGTTTATCAATCAAATAATTCACGCAATGTACCAATATATCAGGCATGCTCTGCTTTTCAATGCACATATGTATAAGAAAAAGGGTCTATAAAACATTTTATAGGAGATTTTGAAATTCGCTACAAACTATAGTTGCAAGAAGAGCAGGTTCTCAACATGTATTTTCCAAGTATCTTCATCTTAGGTTTATTACCTCCTATTAAAGATATGTTCTGTCTTCTAACATTCTTAATAACACAAATGTTGATTTTCCCACTATTTATAAAGCATCACGAGGTAAAGGGTCACTATCTTGACTTTGTTTATTGATGAATCAAATTGGTATTGACTTCTTAGTCAATGCCCCATATGTGTAGATGATACTCCCTCTGATACAAGTTAACATTTTTGTACCAAATTTAATGAATTTTGGAAAGAAATATATTTTTTTTTCTTAAGAAATGAGTCATCTTCCCTGCTTTTATTTTGTTGTGCTTTAATATTTTAGCTCTTATTCTTTGAAACAGGAAGATGGATTTGATTTGGATATGACATACATTACTGAAAATATAATTGCTATGGGATTTCCTGGTGGTGATCTTAGCTCTGGAATTTTTGGATACATTGAGGTATATACTTATTGACAGTCAGTCCTTGTTTCTCATGTTCAAGCCAAGCTCAGTTATCATTCAATTTTGTTTTAAGGGGTAACTGTGTTTCAGGGGTTCTATCGCAATCACATGGAAGAAGTGATCAAGTTTTTTGAAACTCATCATAAGGTAACATATTATCTATTGCAGTCCTGGGATCCTATTATATGCTCATCCATTCGCACTCAGAATTTAGGAGAGAAGCATTGAGATCTAAGTACTAGTATGAGACTTGAGTCACACATTGGAAATACGGGATTCTTGTATAGGTTTTATAAGACTTTGCGCTCTCTAATTACTATGCCTAAGTTGTGTTGTAGATCTCCTACGGTTCTTATAAAGAAGTACGGTCAAAAAAAGAAATCTAGAACAGAACCAAATACTACTTTTTCTTCTGGTTAACAGCCCAGCAACATAGAATAACACATTTTATTGGAAAATATGAACTATATCCCCTGTTAAAACCATTAAATCCCTTCATAATTCATATTATTCAGAATCCATTAGATAGACATACCCTATCCCTTTGAATAGATAAGATTCATAGCTATCTAAGGTAAATTCAATAGAATCTGAAAAACATTTGTAAATCATAAGCTTGGTTGCGTTTTTAGCTCGAGTACTTGAGTCTGTGCAGTTTTAGTGCCTTGCATTTAGTCATCATATTTTCCTAATTGTTCAAATTAATTCCTCCACCCCAAATTTCATCCATTAATTAACAGAATTTTTACATGGGTGGTAATCTATCATTGATATGTTTAGATTGTAGTCCTCTTGGTTTTAGTTTCTTGGAATTAGTTATCATATTTTCCTAATTGTTCAAATTAATTCCCCCACCCCTAGTTTCATCCATTAACTAATAGAATTTTTACAGAGGTGTAATCTTTCATTGATATGTAAAGATTCACGAAGGAAAAATATAAAATAATTAAATAAAATAATATTTATTTTATTGTATAGATTCTTTGTTATGTACATATTTTAGACACTTTTTTCTTTGCTAATTCATACAAATTAATATGCCATACTCCAACTTCCTCTAGAAATTTGAGCTATTACTCATTTTTCTTGTGTCATTAAATGGTTTGCTACAATAATTTATTTCTCCTGTCTTAATGTACTTAGTGTTGATAATTTATTAATTATCTTCTCACAACTTTATTCTTTTGAAACCTTGATGTGCAGGGTAAATACAAAGTATACAATCTTTGTTCAGAAAGGTTATATGATGGATCATTATTCCAGGGGAAGGTGTGATTTTCATCTTTATCTTCACTTTAGTAATCAAATTGATGTACTGGCATTGACGCGTAATAATTTTGACTGTTGCCTATAACTTTTTACCTGTCTAGTGTGCTGCACCTGCGCTTTCTGTGCATTTGTTCTTTATGTTATACTTAAAGTTGAAAATTTGAGTCAACTTGCCAAGAGCTTATGATTGTTAATGTAACTATCTAGAGTTTGGTATTTTTAAATATTTTAAATGGTTGATGGTAACTCTCTTGCTCCAAAACACTCAGATAGAAAGGAAATAGCATTTTTTTTATGTCATGGGACCTGGTAAAGATCAATAACAAGGGAAAAAAAATGAAAAGTATTCTAAATTGTATCCTTTTTACAAATGGACATTCTAAACTTTAATTTAGTCTCAATTTGTAGTAAATAAATATATCTTTCTGTTAACCTTTAATATGCATTGAATACTAAGCATTCAATAATTTTAATGTAACAAATCAGTAAAATACTTTTAAGGAACTTTATGAAATGATTAAAAACAAAACAAAACCATGAGCTCATGTTAGTCGCCCCTCTTGTTGGACCTTCCCTTCCTCTCCTATGCCTCAAACTATATATTACTACATTCCGAACAGCCACCTCCTTTTGTTGGGAAAAGCTTGGAGATACGACTAGGGAATAATGGTTATGTAAAATAAAACGGGGGTGAAAAAGAAAAAATCTGATTGTTTCTAAGTTATATAACTTTGGTGGTTGATATTTGGTATACTATGACAATACCTTGCATATCCTCGACAGAAGTATTTAGAAGATCCTCTTGACATTTGCAGATTTCTTACACTCAAATGCAGTCAATTGCCATGCCATTCCCCGAAGAACTCTAACAACATTTTAGAATGTCTGACAACATCACATAAGAACATTAAAAATTTGGATATAAATATGGACAAATTATTATTTGACTTTTTTGTTCCTGTTTGGTTTTGCAGATGTCAGAAAAAAGATTTAAAGAATGGAACACAATTTCTTATATCAAATTAAATTAGTGTAATATCTATGTTTGTCCTGTTAACGTACTGGGATTGTTTTCAGGTTGCGACTTTCCCATTTACTGATCATAATTGCCCCCCCATTCAACTTATAGCATCATTCTGTCAAAGTGCATATTCATGGTTGAAGGAGGATATTCAAAATGTGGTGGTTGTTCATTGTAAAGCTGGTATGGGGAGGACTGGATTGATGATATGTTGTCTTCTTTTGTTTCTTAAGGCAAGTCACGATAATCAACTTCAAAGATTTTGGAATTTTACTTGTGCTCTTCTTCACTCTGAATTTTTCAATCTTTTGACTGTCAATATCATTTTGCAGTTCTTCCCAACTGCAGAGGAAGCCATTGATTACTTTAACCATAAAAGATGTGTAGATGGAAAGGCTCTAGTCCTCCCTAGTCAAATAGTAAGTCAATAATTTTGGTTTATTGTTTTATTCAAGAGGTGATATATTCTGCCATTCTGGACATATTTCTCTAAATCATTTATTTCTGTAATTTTTTAGAGATATGTAAAATACTTTGAACGGACTTTAACACAATTCAATGGAGAAGTCCAGCCTGGACGAAGGTAAGATGTAATTTTGTCACAATGTACCAGAATCGAAGAAGGCTCCTCTTAATTTGGACTTTGACAGGTGCATACTAAGAGGGTTTCGGCTTCACAAGTGCCCTTATTGGATTAGACCATCCATTACAATTTCTGATCATAAGGGTAAGTAGCAAAGCTCATTTATTTTTCTCTTCATGTTATTCCTGCAATGTTATAGTGTGAATTTCAACACATTTTTGAGCAAAACTAAAATCACTTACACAGTGTTTGGTTGAGAGGACGGGTGAGGATAAAAATAATGTGGTGTTTTCGGTGAGAAAGGAAGAGAAGAGAAATAATTTAAAAGAATAGTGGAATGCGTTGTACTACTTATTATCTATTTCTACTCATCTGTTTATCTCTCTCCTCATCTTATCTCGATTTCTCTTCAACCAAACACCTTTCATTTCACATTTATCATTCATCTATTTCCATTCTACCTACTGTTTTCCATTTAACCTATTTCTCTCCATCTACCCAACAAAGTATTGGATTCCAAGTTTTGCATGGAGAGAAAAGGAAGAATGTAATGGTACAATTATAAAAAGGACATTGTGTGGAGTCAACCATTGCTGTACTTGGTCAAGGAGTAAATGCACGAATGGACATAAATGAGATGACAGCTAAAAATAAGTTCTCAATATTATCTCGTATAAGTATAGCTCAAGAAATTCGAACCATTCATCTGGCGGTCTGGTTCAGAACTTCAGATGTCCACCTTTAATATGGTTGCACTTTTTAACCTGAAAGTGCCTTGTATCTTTTCCCGATTGAATATAAACCAAAGTAATTGATATGTATTTTTACCTCTACAAGACTCTAGTTGGTACTTTACTTTCTCATGCAAATAGTCAAGTTGTTCTTACGACTGACATTTTAATCTACAAAGCCTGATGTTTTAACTTATTCCCAGGAGTTCTGTTTGCCACAAAAAACCATCCCAAAACAAAAGATCTATTGGTACACACTATTTTCTATCCCATCCTTTCTGAATTTTGCTAATATATGGATTTTAATTTGATTACTGAATTTACTTTCTAAACTCACTTGCAGCCAGAAGATTTCTGGATCAGTGCACCGAAGAAAGGAATTGTAGTCTTTGCACTACCAGGAGAACCTGGTCTGACGGAGTTGGTAGGAGACTTCAAAATTCATTTTAATGATAGACATGGAAATTTCTACTGGTATGTTCAGAAACCTGTTTCTTTCAGGCCCTTTATTTATGTTTTTTGCTACTTTTCAGAATCATTATGATTATATTGTGACATTTAGAGTGATTTTGATTTATAATTCTTCATCAGTGTATATATTCGGCCTTACACTTTTAACACGATGACGTAATATTATATCATGATAATTATTTTCATTCCTATTCCAATTTATATTATAGATTTGTTTTCTTAAAAGATCTGTATGATATACAAATTAACAGTTTTCTTGATGTAACAATTTCTTCTTGGCAGTTGGATGAATACAACAATGACAGAAAATCGAAAAATTTTAGATGGTTCAGATTTTGATGGTTTCGACAAGGTAAAATATTCACTTCTTTTCAATTTTATTTTGTATGCAGGTTTAATCTCAGTATCTTGCTGCAGTCCCTACTTAAGTTATTGGTTTATTCTCTGAAACTGACGATAATTTAAACCTTACCGTTGCACTCTTCAGAGGAAGATCCCCGCTCCAGGATTCCGGGTGGAAGTTGTCATGATAGACTATAATGGCACCCTACCTGCAAGGACAACAGCCAATGCCGCCAGCAAAGGATCTGACGGAAACACAGCCGATGCCCTACCTGGTCCAAAGCCTTCTACATCTAATTCAACTGAGGGTAAACTCCCAGGAAATGGAGATGATGTATTCTCAGACAGTGATGAAGAGGAGAGCCGAGATACACAAAGCAAGAAAGCTGCAACTGAGTACAAATCTATGGCACCTCATCAAGTATCTGAGGCGACAACAGACCATGTAGGGACGTTGGCACACACAACGGATCGGTTGTCACTACAGCATGAGTCACGCATGCCAAACAATTATTCTGAAGAATCTACTGCAAATAAACATCATAAAATCCATACAGACAATAGCAGCACAAACGTGGGATCTGTAGAGGCAAGTGACATCAAGGCAATTGCAGCAGATGCTTCAGTTTTTTCCTTTGGGGATGAAGACTTTGAAAGTGATTAAAAGGAGGTGGGATGAACTGCCGATCCATTTCAATACTATTAAGGAAAGGCATCAGGCATTACGGAATTCCTTGTTTTCTCCCAATTTGTTGTCAAATGAACTTTCCTCTAATTACTTATACCTTGTATATTTTGGGTTATATATTTATTTGAGTCTTTTAAGTTTTCTAAGTATGTGCTTCCCTGTCGACTGGAGAATTCCACAAAAGGTAACAAATACAAATCATATTAGCGTATTGTGAGTTGAAACAAGAAAAAAAGGTCACAAATACAAGATACCAATATTTCTTTCCAAAGTTATAATATTGGGTAACAAACCCAGTACCTATATGTTTAATCTTACTTAATTGAAAGAAATCCTGGTCTTTTTCTTATCAATTTCCTAATGAAATATTTGAAAGAAATAATTATTTTTCAACAATAATCAATTGTCAAACTTGCAGTATAGTACTTTTTTCAGACTCACATTCAACAATTTATGCAAATACTATGTTTTGTGGAGATCTTATATGACATGTATTAAGTAGTATATAGCTTGGAAAAAAAGTTGACTGGTTGTGTGCATTTTGAACTAATGATTTAGATATTCCCACGCTATTTATTATTAGCTTTTCACCATCAAAGAGTAGATGCAATTTTAATCAAAATTAAAGTTTCATGAAATCAACCAAGGAAGCAACTACACTAACGTAGGACAACACTGAATGGATATAATTGATATAATATAGCTAATGTCCAACATATAGCATATGACCACATCGATGATGTATATATAATGAACATGACAAATTTTAATCCTAATTAGATATATCTGATTTACGTTACTAATCTTGTATTAAATTTTATATTTTTGTAACTGTAACACGGTTGTCTGTGTCTAAGCTATTTTACCCTATGTATCTGACCTTCCCAGTTACCAATCTTCAAAATCAACTTATATTGAGAGACGAAACTTTAAATATTAATTAATGAATACCACTCCAAATACTGCACCTAATTTATGTTTCTATCTAAATTGTGGAATGTTAGGGGACTGTATTTATGGCTTGTTTTCTCTGCCATGTTAGTTAATGAATAATGTTCATTCAGTCAAAACTCAAAAAAGTGATTGTCATTTCCAACTATATAATACACTGTTTGAGTTCTCATCCCCAACTATATAATACACAGTCAACAAAATAACACCTACCAGAGAAAATGAGATTTAACACAACTTGTAAAACTTTTTTTTGATGAAATATGCAGATTTCATCAAAAACTATACCGAGTGTTCAGTTTAGAGACAAACAGAAGAAATAATCTACACCAAATAGAAAAGAGACAATCAACTAGAGTAATTGACATATCTACTTAACAATAGAAATGCTGCTATCAGCTGTTCATAACAAAACAAAAAATCACATCACCAACACATCAAAGACAGGCAATGAACATGAGAACTCATCTCACAATTGGGGAATGCCAACATGGCAAGAACATTTTTGCTACTTTCTTACTAACATCATAAAAAGCTGCTACTGGAGACATTATCAATGTTAGACAACCTTCTGAAGGCACACGATAACAAATTTCTACCAGCCAAAAGGCCCAACCTTGTCCGCAACATTGTCAATCGGGTGTTGTTATTACTTGAAGGAGCCTCAGCCTCCACCTCAGCTTCTTCCTCAGCCTCTGCCACACCATCCTGAGCTCGCCCAACCCCATCACTTCCACTCCCATCCAAAGCTTCAACTTCACTATCATCATAATTAAACGCCAAAGAAACCCTCTTTTCTCGCACCCACTCTACCCCTCTACCGGTAATCTTTCTGCACTTCTTCACCTTAACCTTGACCAAATTGGGACATCCCGAAGCTAGAGCTCCGATCCCAGCATTGGATACAGGACACCCTTTAATGCACAGCTTCTTGAGTGCAACACACTTATCAGCAATACACTCAATCTCCGCATCACCAACGGTTCCAATCCCACAAAGAGCCAACCTCTCCAAATTCTTGCAATTGCATGCAATCGCAGCCAAGCTCGAGAAAGTAGGATAAACACCAATCAACACAAGCTCCTGCAAATCAGGACAATGTTTGGCAATGGCAGCCAAACCATCATCACCAATCCTATTAGTCCTCCACCCATCTATGTGAATCTTCCTCAACAACCTGCACCTCTCAGCAACCATCGCAAGCCCCACATTGGAGCACTCCGCGGTTTTCACAACGTGCAGAGTCTCCAACCCCGGACACCTGGACACCCCCACAAGTCCCACATCGCTAACTTGAACCTTCTCCAAGTGAATCTCAACCAACCCACCGTTTAAACACCCAATCCTAACCAGACTATCATCCCAATCCCCCGTACACCCAATCACCTTCAAAGTTCGAAGCTTCTTCGAACTAATCACAAGCGGCGTAAAGCTTTGACCGTTCACGAGCTCCTTTAGGCATATAGATTTCAACGAAGTCGCGGCGCCAACCTCCACCTCGGTGATATGGTGGACCCCACGGAGCCGCTTCAGCGTCAGATCTTCCAACGTCACGCATCGATCGAGAAGCGCCGCGATTCCCTTCGTGCCGAACATGCACGACGCGCACGATAGCTTCTTCAAGGCCTTGCAGTTATCGCCTACGCCGGCCATTCCAATTTCCGTTACGTCACGGCACCCACGCAGCTTCAGACGCGTGAGGTTCCTGCACCGCATCGAGATCATAATCAAAGCGTCGTCGTTTAAGCTCGCGTACTTCCGGTCGATTCGTAAAGTGAGTTTTGTTACCGAGTCGAAGCGGTCAAATAGCGGGGTAACGAGCTCTTGCAATTCCGGCCGTGCGACAAGCGAGAGGCGGTGCCGCCTCTCTCCGTCCACGCGGCGCCATCGCCGGCAGACCTGAGAGCACTCTTTCCGGTCGGCGTTTCCGAGAAAATGAAAGATCACGGCCAAGCAATCGTCGGAAAGAAGGATGGTGTGGTCCGCATCGAAATCGGGATCGCTGTTTGAATGTAAGTGAGAAATTTGGTGGCGGTTGAGGTCCGTCGGCGGTGCCGCGGCGGTGGACGGTGACTGTCCCATAGAAAATGTGAGGAGGAAGCGGCGGAGAGGTATTGAAGGATTTAATAGAAAGAGAGGAGGCGCGTGTCGTACTCGCGCGACGACCAGGAAGTGGGCGAGATTTGCGTATGGTTTCATGCATCAGAGTCAGCCCAAGAACGCCGTAGTGGGCTTGCGTGTCTCTGTCATCTTGGACCTGGCCTTTCACCTTTCTTTTTCTCTTTCTTTTTTTTTTAATTACCCTTTTTTATCTGTCTTTTTTTATATTCTACATTTAAAGACAAAATACAAAAAATAATATTACATAGAAGGAGGTGTTTAATTAGAAAAATAAGGCTTTATTTTATTTTTTTACACAAATCTTACAGACATTATTAAAATTATTGTAATATAATTGTAGTATCTAGTGTAGGTAAAATTCAGTTGTTAGAAATTTGTTTCAACCCTATTGACTCGCAAAACCTCTGTCTTTCCAGAAAACGCGCACATTTGTTTACCTATATTCTTATATTCTTCGTTGGACTTACCATTTTCTAACAATACTAATTTTTTTTCTATAACTATTTTTATTGCCAATATTTAAACATGAAGATTTTTCAGTTTATTACTTATTTGGAAGCTGTAATTAAAGTAAATTGGAAACGTAATCTGAATGCAAAGTTTTTTCAAATTGAATAAAATGATTTATATTTCAGAACATAATTCAGCACTAATTGATGGCTTTGACTAATCAGTATAACCACTCATTTATTACCGGTTTAAGGTAGATTTTATTTTTTTAATCGTTTAAAAAGAGTGAAATGCGTAGAGAATCGATTCTTCATATAAAATAATGAGGTCCTACACTAGGAATTCTAAGTTCTCCATTTGTGACCATAAGTTGAGACTTGGTCACGAAGAGAGGGCGAAAATTATTTCCTATATCAATTTTTTTTATTTTATATTTTTAAATAAAGTCTAATAAGGGAGTGTCTTTATTATGATGACTTATTTGAGTTTGTGTACAAGTTAGTACGTTTTTCAGCTATGGAATACCTTAGATTCACCCAAAAAAATATCGATAAAAACAATAATAGTCGCCAAGTAATAACAATTTTGTAAAAAAAAAAAAAAATCACTTCTCATTGGTTGTGTCAATTTTAGAAGTTAAACAAAATTACAATTGCAAAAATTAGAAACTTATATAATATTAAGAACAAAATTATCTAATGTTTATAGCTTAAATACTAATTTAATTACTCGTGTCAATTTTGGAAGTTCAAATAACAAACAATTATCAAAATTAGAAACTAAACTAATATTTTTATAATATTAAGAACTAACTTTTATAATGCTTATACTTTAAGAACTGATTTAATGTATTATTTATCGTATCAAGACACTGAATTTTTATGTTGATGTAATTTTTTTGTCATATTTTGTAAATAGACATAATTTTTGTAATGAGTAAATAGTACGTAGTACGATTTTATTATAAAAAAAAATTATGTTTTTATTATATGCTTTTAATTTTCAGAAGATTAAACTGTAAGAATATAGTTTCAGCGTTAACTTTGAAATAGTATTTTCTCTGCAGGAATTATGGGAGTTGTTCAAGATTTCAATATTAATGTTATTATTTAAATTATGGAAATTAAAATTTTGAGTGAAATTAATTGTAATTCACAAACGTTTCTCATTAATACCGAAATCAATAATTAGTATTAGTAAAATTGATTTTTTTGAAATATATATATATATATATATATATATATATATATATATATATATATATTTTTTTTTATATATTTATATATATA
>Ga0099824_1002728_pt1 | contig 25882 bp, 18 predicted proteins | sample SiratrowhiteBW_FD_76837 | JGI IMG/M metagenome (GOLD analysis project Ga0099824, IMG submission 76837) | Root nodule microbial communities of legume samples collected from California, USA - Siratro white BW | ecosystem: Host-associated > Plants > Roots > Nodule | place: USA: California...
GATAGATGATTTATCAAAAACATGTTTATCATTTAAAAACTTTCATTCTTTTGTTAGTACAAGTTTTACATGTTATTTAAAAGAAGCTTAGGGAAAGAAATTTTACACTGTAAAATTGTACACTGATTTGTTTATAAATACATATTATGTTTTGTTCTTAATCAATTTGATCAAGTTTCACTAAACAAACTAACATTGTAAAGATACAAGCCAGTACTATTTAGACCTCAGCCACTATATTATTTGGAAAGCAACCACTCATGAAAGGGAATATGTCGATTGAATGACATGTGACTTTCATGACTCTTATTGTTCCTTTATCTTTAAGTATGACAAATGATGAAACCAATTTATTGAAGATCCTTTAATGGGTATGATTTATGTAATTTATTAAATCATGAAGTATTGTAGCACCACATGAGTCAAGTGGGAGAATTTAAGAAAATAAATAAATATATTCTATAAATAAATATATTCTATTAACGTGACTTATGTGAAATATAATTATGGACCTCAATGTGATTTAATAAAATAGAATAACCTATTGGTAATTATGGAAGATTATTTACTTTATAAATAGCTTATATGGATGTTGGTTACAGAAAGAAATGAGGGTTGTCTCTGTAGTATGAGGGTTCTCCACAATTGACCATCAAAAGAGTGTGTGGGGAAGAAGAATGACTGAAAGAGATAGATTGAAAAAATGAGATTGAAGTTCTTTGATTAGGTCTCTCATAGATAGATGTAAGTCTCTCTTACTGTCATATATATTATGTATTATGTGAGAATCATAGATTCTAAGATCCTATAACCCTATGTTTATGATTGTTTTATGAAATTATGATTGATTTTACAATTTCCCAAAGCGATCACCCTCTTTCTTTCAAACAAGTAAGTCTGGCTCCCTCTCTTTCTAAAATCTTCTTTTTCAAGAACATTCATTACACTTCTTTCAAGAACATTATCCCATTAAATTATGGATTGTATGAAAGTGCCAACAATTCCAATAATCTTGATTAAATACCTGGGAAGGAAAAAAAAAATAGTGTAATTCTTTTTTTATATTGAAAGAAACAATTTATTTTTGTTTTAATACATAATAAATAATAATAATAAAAGGCCATGAAAGAAGATATACAACGTGTGCCAATTTTGTAAGTGGTCATTTGGATTTTCGGATTTTCTCTTGTCTGGAGCTTCTTGATGGTGGATGACCTTCTCTTTTTCACATCAGATCCCTAATTGTACGATTTACAATTTAGATGTATGCACTATCATCCTATTATCATCTAATAATAATAATAATAATAATAATAATAATAATAATAATATATTATTATTATTATTATTATTATTATTATTATTATTATCCCAATCGTGTGATTTTGAAATGCTCCAAGATTATTTTATCAATTTCTTGGTATTGATCATCAGCCTTTTCTTATTGTGTCTTTGACAAGAACATATTTTTTGTCCCATGAAAATAAAGAATAGCTATTAAAAGAAATATATACAATACAGATCAGTATTAAAAGAAATATATACAATACAGATCAGTATAAATGAGGAATCACATTTCCTTAGGTCAATAACAGTAAGAATAACTAATCGCATTTAACCAAAAATGGCTTCCCTTCAGTTGAGACAATTCCACCTCTTTATTTCTCTAGGTACATGCTCCTTTTCTTCCTTCAATTCAACAACAGGTTACGCAAATTAATTGCTTAATCCTCACTGATTTCTATCATTCTTGCAACATCTTTCCATTATTTGAAAGAAGAGAGTGGGGAGATTATATTGTATACTGACAATAGGTAGCTATTCTTGTGTAAAAGTATAATATATAGAACAATGCAATGGTCCCTTTACATAGATAAATCGATTATCCCCGTATATTGCTACCCCGGTTATTTATAACTTTGAATACTATCAAAGTTTATGGAAGTACTAGACACAGTCCTAATTATATTGAAAAAAAAATGGTTTTAATTCAATCATTTATTTATTAAAAACAAGATTGCCCGCCAAATGTCAAATCGATCGACTTACAAAATGTATTGTTCAATTGAATGGTTTTAAATAAACAATGAACAGGCTATTGGAATTTTTCTAATTTAGAAAATATAAATATTTTTAGCTTTACTAAGCCTTAAAGAAGTCCATTATTGTGCAAATTAATTTTTAAAAATTATCACTAGCAATTTAAAATAGATTTCTAGTTTTTGTATATTACAAAAAAGAATGACGACCAAAGCATAAATATTGCTTTTCTCTTTATAAAAGAATGTTAAAACACTATCACGCTGTTTATCATCCCAATTATATTGAAACCACAAACAAAAATCAATTTTATCCAACACCTCAACATATCACAAATACAAAATATAGTGGAGGCCAAATCTCACTAATCTCTGACCTATAAAAGGATAAATCGAATTTATCCCTGAAAAACTCAGGTCTAAAGGGTAAATATTGCTCAAGAGCTGTAGCATTTGCTCTTTCGGAAACATTCTATTTATCAGCTATGTCGTCCAAAATTTTGGGGCCAGGCAGGGGCTTTTGTCGATTTGCCGGTCCAAGACGACTTTTAAATTTCATCCATGCATGAATGTAAAAATTCAGAAATTGCACTAACATCTCAGCATCTACACAACAAAAAGTGTGAAGTTGATTTGTTACAGCTTGAACTCAATTCTGTGAAACTACTTAGAACTTACATAATTTACAGCGCCCAATTAAGTGAAGCAAATTTGTTAATACATTTTAAATCAGTTTTTGAATTGCAAGCTCTTTGGCAGAAGTTGCCAATCTGCGGAATACTTTGAGATTGTGGCCTACTTTATCCTGAAAAGAAAAGCAACCACCAAACAGAGCATCTTAAGCGCAAAGCATACTAGAATTGGTCAATTAGGGGAAACCTGATTTCTACTAAATACATCACAAACTAGCAGATAAGGCCATATTCAAGAGGTTGACTTAAAACCATCGGAACATTAAGAAGAACTATGGTATTGGACCCATACCTCACTCAGCAACTCAAGTCGCTCAAGGATTGGGACTAACTTTCCACATAACAAAGATACATCCTGTTGTGCATCATACTTGGTACCGTATGTAATTGTTTTTGTTGTCAAGGTAGAATCAAGTGCAACAGAACTGCCAGAAGATTACAAAAAAGATTAGCCTACAGAATCAGAGGTCATTATAGGGCTTTGTATCACTTTCCCCAAAGTTAGGTCATATAACCTTAATCTTCACTGACGACATTCTATCCAATTTCAGTTAATATTAACATTACTATCAACTTTCCAAATTAATGCCTCACCTCTCTTGAAGATGGATTAGCATGATATTTAGTACATGTTCAGAGAGTGGAAGCAACAAAATGATTAGCTGATCCCTACTAGCAACAACTCGACACATTTCTACCATTGCAATGTATCTCCTGTAAAAAAAAAAAAATTAAAAACCATACGAATGTTACGGATAAAGGAGAAAGATACTAGAAATTAGGAGAACATGAAAATACACAAGCGGATATACAATCAGGAAATTTCATAGAACTCAAATTAAAGCCTTCAGTCAAATGATTAACCTTTTCTGTATGTTATCTGAAGATGAAACAGTGTCCTGCCGGACACACATATTAATGATTTCATCCACTTCCTGCCTCGACAGTTCATTTATGTCTCGGATCTGCAGATGTGCGAATAAGGTGTTCTTTATACATCCATACTAAAAAAGCAATAATGTAAACAAAATCAGGCGTAGAAGATAAAGAGACAAGTTTCTCTGCATTTTCACCTTATTCAGTAATATGGATTTCTCCTCAGCTGCCCTTTCAAGAGCATTTGTAACAGAAGAAAGAAGAGAATTAAGCAAGCTCAATGTAGGTTGTTGAAGTTCAACAGAAGTAGGGTAACTGGACGAGGCATCAGAAGGCTGAGACAGAAAATTACAAAAGAAAACAAATTTCTGTTTAACTAGCAGAAAGAAAAAAGATGCGCATACACTAGATGAATGGGGAAAATGGCTCAAGGTAAATAAAAAACTGCCTGTTGAACGTATAATATATACCTGCAATCTCAGGGATTTCTTTATGACTAGAAAGTATAAGTAAGAGCTCAGGCTGTAGCACAAATTAAAAAGCCGTAGTTCTGAATTCCTCTGATTCTGATAATTCGTCAAAGCAATATCACCATAAGATTAGGATCAATAATATTATGCACACATAATGCCAGATACTCTTTCCCATAACCTAACATGAATTAAGAAAACTACAAAACTCACCTCAGGTGATACTCTTGATTGAGCAAAACTAGGAATCTTCGAATCACATGAGAAAAGAGCACGCATCATACCGAAAAGCGCTTGAACAAAACCATACTCGTCACTCTCTTCGTAAGGCCAAACCTAATAAAAATAAAAAATGTAAAGCAACAAAGAGAAACAAACATAGCTCCCAAAGTAGAATTCTGAAGCCTCTTGCAGCTAGAACTAGGATGATGCCACCATTGTGCATGGAATAAAAGATCATGTTTTACCTGATACGTGAAAAACATGATTACAGAGTAACTTATGTAAAAATAATATCTTTTGGCTTCACCTACACTAAGTCTGACAAGCGACCATCACATCCAGTAAAAGGATTTTAAATCTAGAGAAATAATTGAACAATACCTTGCTAAGAATACCAACAACTAAATTGATCTGCTCCATTCTCAGTTCATCTGCATCAGCAATGTCTAAACGGAGAACCTGATCAAAGAGTGATTGATGCCCTTTGACAAAATCTATTACCTCACGAACAATTTTATTCTTCACCTATATTATACACGAGGCAGAATGATACATCATCTTCATTAATGCAACAAAAATTGGATTTCCTTTTAAATAGAATTCAATCACAATTGAAATAATCATAAAACCAATAGGGAATGCAGTAAAAAGACTTCTTCACTAGCAGGGGAGCAAGAAAAATTCACAGAAGCCATCATATTGAAAATATTGTAAATGGAGCACAAAAGCCAACCTCCAAAAAGTCAGATGTATCCACCAAAGAAGTTAGTGAAAACACTAATCTCATGACGGGAGTTATAATCATCCGTTGTCTATCAACATCGACGGCCACATCTCTTCTAAGTCTTGTGTCAACCCACCGTAAACTTCCCTGCAGATTCTTTACTATTCAGTAAGTTAGCTGAATTAAAGTAAATGTGGCATAACAAAGAAAATTTCCCTCACCTGTAAATTGATTGCCCTGCCAGATGAAAGATTGTCCAATATGCCCATGGAAAACAGTACCTGTGCTCCAGACTTTCCATACTTGTGGCTGATTCTTAGTAGTAAAGCGAGTTCAGCCTCAAAAGTGCATGCCCTCTGTAAAGAGTCCAGTGAAAGACTGCCACCATCCTTGAATCAGATATAAATGAATCAGTACTATTTTTTCGAACGTAGTTCAAGAGCCCAAGGCCTTGTATGAATCCCACACTAAAACACCATACTTTCAATGTGGCTTAAAGATGAGAATAATTATTCCTATCCTCATATTCCAGGGAAATAAAGATGACATGAAACAAACACTTCGTTTGTTTATTAAAAACAATTCCGAACATGCCAGCACTCAGTCGTGGCCCATGTTAAATTAGATACATTTTATATATGAAATCTGTCAAAAACCTAAATATAATTTCAATGAGCAAAAATGACAGCTTACATTGTAATAACAAGTTGCCAAGCACACCAGTAACTACACAACACATACAATGAATTGATACGTCAAGTAGGACAAAGATAAAAAGATATCCTTTTTATTATTAAAATTTCAAGTCAGAAATTTTCCCTCAATACCAAATGTGTGAAACCACTTAAATAAATCCAAAATAACCATTAAAAGAATTATATGTTAGATGCCTTGTTCAAAGCAATTTACAGTCCACAACTGCACAACCAAAAAATAAAATGTTTCAAAATAGAGGCAACAGTTTATGGTGGAAAGAACAGGCACCTGATTGCAAACATTGTTTATGGCTGTAAAGCAAGACCTTAAAAATCCCCTGCTTTGAAGTTGGCTCAAAAAATAGCGCTCGTGATCTATACTAATCAATGCATCAAGAACATAAAGTGATATTGTCTTTCCAGGTTCACTACCATGTGTAGCATCTTTTATGACCTACAATTTTAAATTAATTGAAGCGGTAAACAATTGAGATAAGAATAACGAATACAAACAGACTCTGAAAAATTAATGCTAAACAGGCCAGAACTTGACAATGGTAGCACAGGGAAGCAACAAGCCTACAATATCATATCTTGTCGGGGAAGCAAAAGAAATTGATATTTCAGCAGTCTAATGTGAGGATGCAAGCAACAAGCCTATAATATCATATCTTGACAGTTATACTACAGATAATAAAAACTCATACCTCATTTTATTTGTTAAAATGCAAGCTTGTTTCATTTTATTTTAAATAAATAACAGTTTTCAATAGACATTTTTGAAGAAAAAATTTATTATACCAGTGTTAAATGTATATTCAAAATATGGCCTAGGTCCATCTCCTAGTAATATATTATAAAGTCTCTTAGGAAGTGAACTTTGATCCTAACTCAATCTCACAAAACCAACTTAATAAGGTGATGTTTGGACCCACTTAAATACTATAATTTAACAATATATCTAGTGCAAGTGGAATCCCCAACACATTGAGGGTTGGACATCTCGAGTATGGGACTAGGGGGAACCCAATAGTAGATAACACAATAAGTCTAGCAAACTTGATTATAATAGGTTCTGAATGACTTTGATACCATATTAGAAAGTGGACTTTAAGTTTACTTCAACTTCAAAACCGGTTTAGTAAGATTAGATTTGCACTCATTTATATATCATAATTTGGTCATATCTCTCTAGTCAATGTGATATCTTCAACACAATCTACATATAATGTGCCTTGGTTGTGGTCAAACACAAGTATTGATCCACATGAATATCTATCTTAAACTCACATGTGGTATCACAATCTATCTTAGTGAGGCTTGTTGAGCCTATCAAGCTCTCCTCTACTTTTGTAATCGAGACGGTCAGGCCCTGAAAGAAAGGAGTGTGTTGGAAATCCTACATTGATTAGAGATATAACCAAATTAAAGTATATAAGTAGTACAAACCTCACCTTACAAGCAGGTTTTGAGATGTTGATTTAGACTTCACATCTACTTTCTAAGATAGTATTAGAGCACATATAACTAAGTCATTGACATGACCTAGAATTCAATTTATACGCTAAGCTCAGTACATATAATGTGCATGCTTCAATTTGAAGGGGGGTGTCATACGTTTTAACAGGTTAACTTTTTAGAATAGGTTAACTTTTATTTTCTATTACCTATTTGTCAAGTATGTATAGGTTGCCCATATCTTTGATGTAAAGATCCTTTTAAATATATAAATCATCTAAGATATTAATGAATATCGAAAGCATTCTTCCTATTTTGATTTTCAAGTATTTCTTTGTAGGAAACCAATATTTTGTCAAATTTCATCTTTAAGGCGAAGTTTCCCATCATATATAAGCCGCACTCCAAGAATTGAGGTAGACAATGTGAAACTTCCCAACAACCCCAACCCCCCCCCTCTAGATGCTTGACAAACCATGCAAGCATACTAGAATAGGAAATTACCAATATGAGCTATAGGCTACGATACCATGTCCAATTTCATCTAAAAATCAATTGGATTAAGTGGAGTTTCCTAAAAATATATAAGTCCCACTTTAAGAATTGAGGAAGGTGATGTGGGACTTCCAAGCATAATCTTCTACAGGCATAAGCATGATCCTTTCTCTATCCCATATTAAATTAAAAAGAGACTAGTCAGAAGCCCCTAAAAAGAAATTGTGTTCTGAATAATAATGCATATAGAAAAGAACAGCTTAGTAAGAGTAGCAAATAACCAAATTCAAAATGCTCTGAGCTTCTTTCCTCAAAGTTGAAAAGTTTGCATGAGCCAGTTCTGCTTGTTCATTGTCAATCTGGGCAAAATGGAGTAAAAATGCAGTGAAGTTTTAATCTCCGACCAGATTATAATATTGTTTTTGCACAAAATTGAAGAAATTATACCTTTGGGAGATCAATATACTCATTGTCCTGTTCATTGAGCAGCAAGAATTGAAGAACTGTTGTTGGAACATCAGGATCAACCACATTTTGACAATACTGGAAATAGCTAAGAAGGAAAGCATATTGACTGCACAAAACATGCAAGTGTAAGTTTGCAAATCAAAACAGTATACAGCCAAACACAGAAATACTTACTGAACATGAAACATACCGTCTCCTTAGAGCTTCAGAAGATTCATTTCTAAGAATTGCCATAATAAGCTTAAACAATATAGTCAGACAAGCACCATTGGATAATTGCTTCACCACAATGAGATCAAGGCACGTGATATTATCAGAACTAAGACTGCCAGGGAACAAAAATCTTTCATCTCGCAGCTTAGCCATGCATGTCAATGCTACCTGAGAGAAATTTCACATTAAATAAGCATTCAGTCTGTCTGAAAAGCTTACAAATAAAAACAAAATGACTTGAATTGATGAAGAACTCATCAACATTTCCAGAGGATAAAATGATATATTGCAATATTTACCTGTGAGAGTATGAATGCCATCTTCAATGAACAGTCCTGAGAAGCAGAAGCACTAAGAGACGCATCAAGGACCCTGCCAATACAATTTAGCAGTTACATAAAGTGCACCAATAATGAGAAAATCGAGAATGACAAGTTACAGTTTTTGCTTTTTCACTAATGAAGTGTAGCAACTCACTGAAAAAGAATTTCAGATCGATCTTCAATCATTATTAATCTTCTAGAAGCAGAAACCTTGACAAAATAGCAAAATGTTAGAGAATGTACATAATAGATAAAAGACACTAGCTAGGTTGGGAGAGTTTAATCAGGCCTCCACCATTTGAAAGCAATTTCTAGCCGTAGATTAACTCATTAAAAATTCAATGGGGAAAATTTTTCCTTCATTCACTTTAGTTTTTTCTAACTTGTCCTACTCAGAGGGTTTAGGATTTAGGTTATAGCCGTAGATTAACTCATTAAAATTCAATGGGGAAAATTTTTCCTTCGTTCACTTTAGTTTTTTCTAATTTGTCCTACTCAGGTCTGATGCTCCACCTCCACTGCCTTACTTCGTTGTTCCTCACAGACCTCCACAATACCCACCACCACACCTCCTAGCAGCCAACGTGAGGGAGAACGGAGAAAAGACAGCCAGACAAAAGGAGGATCAATGTTTCGTTGTGCTGGGTTTATTGATAGCTTTCATGTAAGGGGAGGCAGATTTGAGGTGAGTGTGGTGAGGTTCATGGTGGGATTCATTACAGTTTGCAGTGCCGATTGGCTTGGGCTAAAAGAAAATGGTAGATATGCTAATTCACTTGACCTCAATGTCATCCAGATGAAGGTGAGCACCGTACAGATTGATGTTTTTGAAAACAGTGCAAGTATTTGCAGGCAACAACGAGATGGGTTTTATGAAGGATTCAAGACAAGAAGGATTTGCAGGCAACAGTTTGAGGATGTGGAAGAAGGGGGAAGGGAGAGCACTGATACAGAGGAAGCATTGGGAAATCAAAAAAAAAGAAGAAATAGAAATAGAAAGATCTGCACCTCAACAATCTGAGACCAGGCTGTCAACATATGAAGTTGTGCAGCTTGTTCCTCAAGATTTTTATTGTATTTCCACCCCCATCTCAGCAACTGTTGAATTGTCTCACGAACATTATTTAGCTCAACTTCATTTCCAATGTTGCTTGCCTGGGTGTATGCTGAATTGTATTTCTGAAACAAGAAAATAAAATGAATTTCATAAAAACAACATTAACGAAAAACTACTGTCCCAGGAATAAAGATTAAAGATATATTTTCAATAAAAAATTATCAATATTCAATAAGTGGATGATAGACCAACCTGCCAAAGTTTGTCGTGGAAAGCAGCCAGGTCAATTAGCCTGTCACCTCTCTCAGAATAATAGTACACACCATCGTTTCCAGAATTTCCAAGTATGTCTTCGGCCTAAAATAATGTTCACCCAAAGAGAGCAAGAACGATATGAAATGGTCAAGAACTAGAATATCATCTTGCTTGTTTTCATACTTGAAATACATAAAATATTTGTAAGAGAAAACACGAGAGAAAAACGAGGAAATTAAAATATAGATTTAATGTGTTTTAAGGACTAGTATCTCACCGGCAAGTCATATTTCATACCAGCCACAATATCTGAGAGCTGAGCAGTGGAATCTGGACATCTAAACTGGATGATTTCAAGCAATTCAAAAACCTGAAAAGAAAATTGTTGAATTTAGAAGGAAAGCATAAGATGGACTTTGAAATGAAGAATAGTATAATTTACAAAGAATTTCTCAATGAAAATAATCTCTCCAACGCAGAATGCACAATATGCAGACAGACTCTTAATAGACTACGTGGGGACTATTTCCAAGGTTAGGAGTAAATTAGTGAATCTTCCTAAATACTGTGCACAAAAGTGAGATGGTCTTGTCAATTTGATTTGGGGACTTGGAAGAGTGATCAAAAAGTGACAAGACTTTGGTAATCGGAGTCATTATAAACATATATGTCACTAAGAAATGGCACCATGCATTCACACAAAACATCTGGAACCCGCTATGTTCAGTTTCTATCAGTAAACTAATGTGCCAATTGGTTAGCAGCAAGGTATCAGCAGTTTCTACATATGTACAAGCCACCTTAACAGATTTTACCATTTTTTCCATCATCAGCGCACAAATATCTCCATATAAAATCATTTTTAATTACAACCCTACTAACACATTTGTCAAAATATACCTGTTTATAATACTTGTTAGATTCAGCTTAAAACCAATTTGCATTAAATGACGGTGGCCAATAGATATAAGCCAGGCTCCAAGACTTGAGGCAGGCAATGTGGGACTTTCAAACACTCCCCCTCAACAAATGCTTCCCAAACCAAGCGAGACTACTAGATAGGCGAGGAGGTAGGCAATATGAGCCTTCCCAACACTCCTCCACAAATACTTGTTGAATCAGGCGAGCCTATAAGTGACTACCAAATAAGTTATAGGCTCGGAAACCATCTTAGTAAGTGGAATTTAAGCCTAACTTATCGTAACAAAACCAATTTATAAGATGAGGTTTGCTCATGGGACACAAGCAAAGTATTATCAACTTCTCCATCATTTCATTATATTAATCTCAAATACTTTAATTTAAAGCCTACCATAACATATTTTTCCATTTTTTTACCTCCAACTCATCTTATTTCTTTCTTAAATTGTAATACAGTGACTCTATGCTACTACTGTAGTGCTGAAGCCAAAACCTTTAGATCCTAATGTTTTCTAACAAAGTTCCACTTCAGCGTTAAAGATATAATCTTGCGTGTGTCTTTGATATGCCCATTCAACAAATACTAAGATCAACATAGACTCAAGGTTGAGGACATACACATATCCATGTAGGGAAGTTAATAATATTTCAACTAGGAGTTCTCACCCTAGTAATTATCCAATTATACATGTCTTCTTGTAAAACCTAACTATAAATTATGCGACCACCTTTAATTTCCAAAGCCTTCCACAACACTTTTATGGCACTCAATTATATGTTTTCCAATCAATAAAATAGCATGCAAGTTTCTATACTAACATCAATACTTTTTCATCAATCTTGTAAAAGATAAAGACCTTTTTGTTGTAGATCCTTCAACAAATCAAAATTTACTTCTTTTAGCAGAGCTCCTTCGGTAAATGTTCTCCGCTCTCTTTAAACAAGTATTCATAGTGATAAAATCATGTCATTTTGAAATCAATACTATCCTTCCTCATTGAGATAAAAACAAACCCTCCAAATCTTCCCAAAGCATGCCTTTCAAAAATGTTTTCTTATCCTACTTATGATGCATATGCACCGATGAAATTTGATAATATCCCCGCACCAATTAATTTTCACGACACAATTTTGTCCTTGATCCTTTTATAAGCCCCATCCTCTTCTTTCAATCCTTATCCAAAATAACACTCATGTTTTTCTTTCATCTATTTTTTCCTATATATCAAAGTTTAGATACTATAGTGTCAAGGAAATTAGTTTTCTCCCCAACCCATTTACAACTTTGTCCCCAATCCATTTTACATTAACCATATTCTTAATGTAACTTTTCCTGTGAACCAAAGTTTAAATAATAGTCAAGCACATTAGTTTTTCCTCCAACCCAATTAAGTTTGGGAAAGACAGGTGATGTTAATCCTCCTCTGAATCATCTTGTTCATCACCTCTAATGGCTTCCCTGTCAAAGTCACAAACTTAATCAAGAACAGTTGATCTAGCTTATTTACCCAAACTACCCAAGAAAAAAGTGAGGATCCACGCTCCTTTAACACTACATCCAAGCACTACTTTAAAGGATCTAGCTTATTTAACATAATTCTCAAGCCATACAGGGTGTTATTTCCACGTAACAACCTACCATGTCCACACATATCATTTGTCGCAAATGAACTATGTTTGGGGTGTGGATGAATTTTACATTGGTTATCAAGAGTCTAATATGACCCTCCCTATTTTCTATATCATCAAATTCATCCACATTGCCATGATGACCCTTTAACTACCACTGAGCCAAGATGTTTCAATTTCCATTGTTCTACCCACACATTCACCATTTAACTCTCATCATCTCAAGTTATGCCACAATTGGCACAATTGAATTTCAGGAATTTGTCAACATGATTCCCTACATCCACCCACAACAAGAAAAATAAGCATATGAGCTATCAACCATAACAGAAGAACCCAACAATAAAGTTTGTGGATATGTTAGCCCATAATATCAAGAGAATTGTTGTAAACAATAAAGAATCCAAGATATGCATGCGATGTGACATCTTAGCCCATAATATCATGGGAACAATGAAGCACGTAATTATCAGTACCTTACTCTTGCTGACAGCTCCTAGAGCAGCATTTTGAGAAGTATCATGATGCAAAAGTGGATACATGGCCTGGTCACCACCAATGTCGTTGATACCACGTGAAAAAAGATAAGAGAGAATTGTCTGACATGCTTCTCTATGATTGGAGCTCCTAACATCACCAGTGTGTAGTTCAACAGCTAAGAGTTTCAAGAGCCACGCTCTCTGACAAAGCAATGAAATAAAACACCTATATCAAATCCAACCTTATAGACATACTGTATAGTTTGAATATACTTCAATTCTATTCCTTCCCATAAATTAATATCATTGAGAAAAAAATATTAAATACAGACATTCGTAATGTCAACACGAAATAATATGTGCATAAGGAGTTTAATGAAGATTCATTAGAGTTCATTTTTATGCCTTTCTAGAGCTGTGAAGATTTAAACAAAAAAAGCAATAATAATTGGAAAGATCTTTATTTGTTATTCTTAAATCAAAGTATCCAACCAAAGGATTATATTCCAACATCCTGATTAGGAGCCAAGTAATTTCAAGTTTTGATGGAAGTAATCTTAATAGACTCAGTATTAACTATTGAACCGGATTGACACGTTCATCTGTCTAGGTTTATCCCAGACAGATTTTACATAATAAATTGTACTGGAGTGGGAAATTGATTTGGATTTGTAAGTGAAATATGCGCTTCAAAGTTGAGTAAATTTGGTCTCATTGCTTCAAATAAAATTGTTATTTTATAAAAATATCAAATGTCATGTATCAATAAGCGTCAGAGATCAAGATAAGAATAATGTTGGACTCACTTGTAATTACTGGAATGTATGAAAAATTAGAATAATTCAAAGTCTTGCTTTAATTGATTGAAAGTGCTTATCAAAGCATGAATAATAACATAGTTCTCTGTTCACATTCGTTTGTTTTGTGCTGATCTAGTTTTGAACAACTCGTTTGTTATTCTCACTGCACAACAGCCACTTTTGTTTGAAACCTTTTACAAATATTGGCAGCATCGTTCAAGTTTTGAAAGAATTCTAAATTTACAGATGGTTTGAAGGAGAAAGTAATAAAAAACCTGATGAAGTGAACTGTTACGAAGTGACTGGTTGCTACTCCGTTTAGGAAGCGGAGCTACCCCAATTGTATCAAGGTGCTGCATTTAAGCAAGAAAGTTTGAGCAATAATCATAAACAACTAGAAGGAAAGGTACTCAAATAAATCAAGGAGAATGTTAACCTTAACAAAGAATTGGTACTTTTTATTTGACAACAGATCCATTGTTGGTATACTTGTCACCGGATCTACACACAATTCATAAAGGAGCTGCATCAATCAAAAAGTCAGGATCCTTTTTAGAAAAATCACAAATGACTGGGGAAAATGTAAAAAGTCCAACACTCTCCCCTATATTAAATATATTGTGCACTAGGTAAACAACATCTGACCTGAAAACAAAACTCGTGAAGTAATGCATTTACATCAGGCTTCAAAAGCTCTTCCAGAATATCAAGAATAACCTTCAGGCAACTGCAAATAACATCATAAGGGAAAACTTATATTCTCCAGAATCAAGATATTAAACACCATCAAATAAATAGACAAAAACCTGTAATAAAATTTAGGCTGTAAAACTGTTCGTTCAATAGGCGTATCTAGATCAAATTTAAGGAGCAAATGAGTGATATTTGGAGCTGGCCGGCTGATATTGTCAATTAGAAGCTGAAACATATAGAAGGCAGATACAAACAAAAACCATTTTAGGAAGATTATACACTAGGAAAGTGGAAACAAAAAGTTTATAGTAATGAAGACAAACTTGCATAATAAGAATGCCTGGATCATCACTGCTATTGTCAAGATTTTGAAACTCTTGTGACCGTAACTCAAGGCACGCTGCATAATCTTCTATCAAGCTGTTTGAAGCGTTGCATTTTAGCAATAGTTGAACAAGCCCAACCATGCGGGAGCTGTCACTCAAAAAGAAAACAAAATACAGATAAAGTAATGATATTCAGGATAGCAGAAGAACACAAAAAATTATAAATTGAAAATAAGAAAATGAAAAGGTATTCAAATGCCTTAAAATACTCATGATTTTGATGGAGGATTGCTGAATTTTTGGCTGAAAATCATATCTGACATACTCCAACAGGGCCACTATCTGATTATGATCATGGGAGAGTATAATATCCAATGGCTACACGTAGATGATCAATAAAGGACATTAACAAGTAGTTATCCAATGCTAAAAAATAATATATACTTAACTAAGGCGCTACATACACAACACACCAGTAGCAAAGATGTTTGGTTTACATGTAAAAACAATAAATGGTTAGTATCAACAACAGCATCCTACAGGATCAATGTCCCAACCAAAGCCCTGGAAAGCTATTAACACCAGAAAATGTTAACAATTCAATAGAGAAATGCAAAATCATGTATATATAGTGAACCAGATCACCTTGACAACGCCTCCACACACTAATCAATAAATTTTTCCAAAACTCAAACAAGAGAAGATAATTAAAAATGAAACTTCAAATCTATCTATCAATAGATACATACAACTCAAGCATATGAGAGAGTGTGTGTGTGTGTGATATGTTAGAAAGGGAAACATCTTGTTGAGAAGCTGTTCCTATAGCACGCATCTGATTAACCAGCTACCCCCAGTGCTAGAATTTAGGTGTGAGGAGCCCTACATTTGTTCCTTCCTCTTTCTATCACAACTTTCCTACAGATAATCTCTTGCACCATGGATCTTTTAGTGTGTCTCATTTGTTCTTATCCATAGTAAAAACACGTAAAAACTTGGTCCTAGAGCTTTAAAACCTCATTTCTTCTCTCTCTCTTTCACACACACACACTCATGTGAAAACAAGTTGACGGGTACTGTTTAGAAAATCGAGTTACCTGGTATAAAGGAAGCCAATAATCAGAAAGAAGTAAATCTTTATCAAAGACAAGGATTATAATTTCAAGGGAAAGCTGCACTGCATTCTCTAAAAGCTTCCCGTATAATTGACTGCTGCGTTCAGCAATAACAGAATTCACCCCTGGAAGAAGAATACTCATTATGTTCCGAAAGACAGTCTTTCCACTCATGAAATCCTGAAACATATCAAATTATTTCATATAAACTGGTAATATTAAATATATAAAATTCCCAACAGAATAATAATTTGCATCAATGCCACATTTGCTGAATATATATGCATCAATTTGCATAATATTTGATATTGAAAGCTATAAAACTCTCAACAGCCAATTAATTTGCATAGCTGATAGTTGCTCAAAAACATAACTATACTAGTACTGATCCATCAATCTCAACGTTATGAGATTCATTATAACATAGCATACAGCTCACAAATCCAGGATGAAATCACAGTGTTGAGATATTATTATTCAGTTTTAATTTTGTATTCCTTATTTCTTTGCTTTCTAGTAATCTTAGATGGCCAATATGTATGTCAAGTGTTGTATTAGTTGGCTGTAACAGCTCTAAATTTGCTAGTATAACAGCTGTATGACAAATGTCATTCAGTTAATTAGTTAGATATCTCACGCAATATAATGGGTATTTTCTATATCACTCATAACATGATTTAAAAATAATTCTTTTTCATCAATATCTTTTTTCTCATTTTTCAATTTCTATTATTGTACAGATCATGTAATGCAATATACCATATTCTGATACATACATTAGAATTATAAAATTACAAGCATTGCCCACATGCTTAATACACCATAACAAGACAATTACAAGCACATACTTTGAGCAACTCTAGAACTGGGAGCTGTGTCTGAAGTGGTGATGATTCTTTAGTTGCTGTAAGTCTTGACTGATCTACTACACCCTCATAGTCCTCATCCTTGATGCCATACATACTCAATACCCTGCCAATTTAAGTTCATCAAATAACATTCTAAATCTATAATCAACAGCTCATACCATAGCTTGCTCATAGTTTTGCATTATAGAAATCAGTTTCAATCGAATTAAAGATAGCAAAGTTATGTTGGCATCTCAATACAACTCAAATAAATGTGAATAACAAAAACCAACCAATCCAATATTCAATGCGACCTATATCAAATAAAGAACAGACATATATTCCAAATATTTCTCAAAACACGGAAACAGAATCACTCACATGTGAAAATGTTTAAGGCAGGCACCAACCAACTGCCACTTTTCACAAGGATCCGCATAGGCTCTTTGGGGAAATGGCCCAAAAACATGATCATAAATGAACCTAAAGATTCCAATAAATCTGAAAAACAAATAGTTTTTAGACATTAGAGCACAAGCAGGAAAAAGCATGAACATAAAATTCACTTAAATTTGAAATATACAGTGTCCAGTACCTTCTCCCTCTATCAGACAAATCACTTTCTTCCGCAATAAGAGCGTTTATCAAATTAAGGAAAGATATTGTTGAAGGATATTGTTCTCTCCTTGCTTCAATTTCATTCAATTCAAATTGCATATCATAAACCTGTCAGATTTACAAGTTCATTTGGGCATGAGAGAAAGAGAAAGTAAATGATTGTGAAGACAAAACAGGAGAAATGTGGGGGGAAATGGAAGAAACATGAATAAAATGATTGGGATAACAAGAAAGATAAAATTAAAAGAAAAGGATGATCCTTATATATGACTAGTGTTTGTTTTTTCTAGTATATAAATTAATTTTTGATATATTTTGTGGTTAGATTATAGAACTACAGTTCAAATAAAAATGCAAAGCAAAACAGCTAAAGTACAAGAGTATAGAAAAATTCTGGCTTTTCAATATACCAATAAACCTTAAGACCCACTAGGTCATGCCAGTTAAAAAATATAAGAAAAACCATTCCTTGTTTTACAATATTTTTTGTACGTACTTCTTAGCATACAAACCCTTGTCGTTTTAAACTTTGATACATGTTTGGAAAAGTTTATTTCCTATGAAACAAACTGTTACTTTTCTCAAGCTCTTTGATAGAAACTGATTATCTTTAAAGAATTTGGAAGAACTCTCAAATGTACAGTTAGGAAGAACTGACGATACAGCTGGGTATACAAAAATTATCTATGGCTGCCCTATGAATAACAACAAAAATTATTGAAAGAGATATAACTTCATCGTGTCATTCAAATGGTACCCCTGCACATAAATAGGGCATCCACTCACTGGGATCAACAGCTGACTCATTTAGGGAAACAAAGTACTGAAAAAAGGGTTATGCACAGTCCCTATCATGCATAATGACAGAAACAAGGTTGATGTGCCACCTATAGTATCAACGAACGTAGCCCACCTGTCTAGCTCTAGCAAAGTCCACTCCCTGCTGCAGACACAGACAAGGTCGAAGTGACGTCACGAGGTATTCTGAAGGGTGGTAATATCCCATTTGGCTTTAATTTGTGTTTCTTGGTTCTTTTCCAAATAAGTTATCTTTGTTATGTCTTTGCTTTGTGTTATTTATCAATGCTTGGAATGAAAGACTGTAAGGAAGAACTTGTTCGTCTAAGAACAATGATTGAATCAATGAATAAGTCATCTAGATTGTATACCAAATCCATGAAAGGTAAGAGTACATTCAATATTGTTGGCCCTGTGTATTAGGGTGTTTGGATTATTGATTAGGAGCAACTCACATGACCCCATTTCCTCTTCTCTTTAATTCATATGTCAAAATGACTAGAGAACAACTCATTAAAGTTGCAAATGGAGATAGTGTACCCATATGCAAATCTGAAAATATAACTTTAGGATCATCTATTATATTAAAGGATTTGTTTTATGTGCAAAAACTAGCCAATAGTATTGTCTTTGTATAAAAACCTACAAAAGATTTGAAATGTTCAGTAACTTTTTGCTCTTTCTATTGTGTATTTGAATCAAGACCTTGGCAGGAGGAAGATAATTTTATTTGCTAAGGAGCACAGTGGGTTGTATATGTTGGAGTCTAAGGACCAAAACAAAACAAAGGTCATAAGCCAACAAGCAATATTAGAAACATGGAGAAATCCAAAATATGGCTTCATCGCATAAGATTTGGACATCCCTCATTCAACCTCATCAAATCCAAGTTACCTAGTTTACTCAACGAAGAGTTTGTTTAGTATTTCAAACATATATTTGTTAATTGCCAAAGCAACACCTGCATTAATTCACTATGATTATTTGGGGACCTTTTAGAATCTATTTGTGGAACAAAATGGTTTACTACTTTGATTGATGATTGTACCTATGCTACGTGAACATACATTATAGAAGGTAAACATAAGGTATTTCAAATATACGTTAATTTTTATTTTGTCTTGTCAAAAATCAATTTGGAAAAAAACATCAAAAGAATTAAGTCTAATAATGGTAATGAATATGTGAATCATGAATTCTCCAATTTTTTGTCTCGTAATGGTATTTTCCATGAACTAGATGTGTAAACATTCCACAATAAAACGAGGTTGTACAAAGGAAGATTTGTCATCTTCTAGAAGTAGCTAGAGCCGTCCTCTTCCAATTAGCAAATCAATTTTTGGGTGTCAATGGTTGTACACTCTTAAAAGAGGACCTGATGGTAATATTAATCGATATAAAGTTAGCCAATGAATATAACCAAATCTATGGCCAAGATTACAAAACACTTTCTCTCTGGTTACCAAAATGACATTTATTAACTTTTCATTGCAGCTATTCAACACTAACTGGACTCTATTTCAAACTGACATCAACAATGCATTTCAGCATGGTGACCTTGATGAAGAAGACTACATGGAGTGATCTCCTAAATAGGTCGGGTCCTAGGGTTTTAGGGTATTTTATTCTATGTTATCCATTTGAAATTATTGGGCTTCAATTTGAGTCCAATATCCTTTTTATCTAATGTAAGACTTCATATCTTTTATCAATAAACATAGCACATGAACATAACATGTGATGTAATATAACTAATTAAAAATAATAATAATAATAAATATAATAGTATTAAAAACATAAAAGTTATTAAAGACATGGTATATAATAAACTAAATAAATCAAAATATACGATATAATAATTAAATAATAATAGTAGAAACAAAACTAATAAGACATAATTTATAATAAAATAAATTAAATAATAATAAAACAAATATTAAAAATAATATGATGACAAGAATAAATACAAGAAGTAAAAAATAAATAAAATATTATTAAAAAATTCGTATATTTTTATAATATAGGTGTGTGAGTTTCGTGCCATTATGCACTATGTAAATATATCTAACTATCTATATCTATCTATCTATCTATATATAATATTTTAAAATAAGTACTAAGAAAACTCAATCAAAGGAGTGTTAGTTATGTGCCAATATGTACTCTTGACTACTATGTTAATGGAGAAAAAGCAAAAAGTAGTGGGGCCTCAAAAGGAATAGGTGTCACGAAGTAGTTATGGTGGTGGAGGTCATTGATGTTGATGGTGGGAAATGGGGGAAGTAGTGGTGGAGTAAGGCATGGTTAGTGTGGTTAAGGGTCCCAAAGTGGTGAGTCCTGTGGAATGGGTTTGGTATCGGTGAGAGAGGTGGTCACGAAAATCTGAGGACAGACTAGGCTTCATGGGAGAATACATAGATTGTTGTATCCAAGCAGGACAATTATCACTAAGTTGTTCAGATTCAAGTTGAGTCTGAAGTTGGGCGAGTTCATTTAGGGTTTATCCGTGAGTTTATTTGTAATGTGTTGGAGAGCTTCTTCCATATCTTTGATTGTATTCGTGAGTTTATTCATAATGGGCTGGAGAGCTTCTTCCGTATCTTTAGTTCTAGTCTAAGGAGGTACGGAGACCACAATGAAAGCATCAAAACGTTAGAAACAATTAGTGGCGCAACTAGCGCTTACTAAAATTATTTACGGTTATCCTTTGCATAACAATAGAGAAAATTTTAGAGATAGAACTTCATTATGGCATTCAAATGATAGCCTTACACATATAGAGAGCATCCACTCAGAGAACAGCCAGCCCATTTAGGGGAACAAACTGCAAAGTACAGGAAGAAGGGCTAAAAGCTCGGTGACTCATGCTTAATAGTATTTAGTCCAATAAGGCTTGAATATGGCTCATTTGGGTTTAGTAGAAGTTGAGCCTGACGGCCCATCTTGTACGGAATAGAACCCGTGGCAGAACATCATGGAACTACAGCCACCAGTGCCCAAAGACCCCAATTTTCTCATAAATGAAAAGATTATCCATCTATCAATTTCCTTACTCGTTATTACAGACTATCTGCCTTAATACTTCTATATCTCAGCCCAACAAAGTGTTAAATATCTACAACTAACTTAATAACATAATAACTGACAGATAATAACAAACTTAACAATCTATCAGGAAGCCAGCAAATATATGTGTCATATCTAATTATCTTAAAAATTTTAAGAGTACAGATTTAGAAATGAACATTTTTATCCAAACTAACATTTCAAACTAACGATAGTTTCTAGAAGTGTTGGTTCTCATAGTTTTGAAGGAAAATATTTCTAAGATGGTGGTGATTAGAAATTACTTCTTCATCAATCAGATATACCAACCTGAGTACCCATAGATTGTGGACTGTTCTGGATATCAGGCCCAACAACTACTGGCAAATCATATTGCTCAAGGTAGGTCCAGATGCTATCCTTCAGTATTGGAGAAACCTGAATAAATGTGGCTATTGCATTCCTCAGAGCTCCCTATATCAAAAAGTATTGTCTCTTTAGAGAAAAAAAAACAGTTCAAACACTTCCATTGGAAGTCCAAGCTCTCAACAAAATCAAGAACCAAATTATACTTTTAACGTTCTTGTAAGAACATCATGATACAGCCATTTACCTTGAGATAAGGGGGCACATTTTCGTAACTAAGAAGCTTAAATAGTGGTTCAATATCAGGAAACCAGGTTTTCCTTTCTGTTGGATTCCCATTTTCTACAACCTGTATATACAACAAATGCACAGTAAAAATGTTGGTCCTCTCAATTGAATAAAAACTATGAAGGGAAAGCCTAATGCAACAATAAAATGTTAGACACGCCACATAAAATAACTTGAACCAAGGACTTTTTATTGAATATTTTCCTTCTTCTCTAGAGATTACAGAGAAGCGTATTTATATACTGTGCTAGAGTTCGTTAGATGTAACAAATTCAATACAGAGATACATTTACAGCTGTCTATTAACTAACTTACCACTTACAGAATAACAAACTATTCATTATCATACACTAACATTTTCACAGAACTTAAGTCATTAACTTCTATTTAGCAAGAACAGGTTTGGGCATACAAGAGATTGAATATAAGCTGACACAAGAAAATAGATAAACTTAAACCTTCATTAGAACATTTAAGTATGCCACAAGCGCTTTAGCATCCCCCTCCTGAATTTCAGGCCACATAGCTCCAGCAGTTTGAAGAGACTGTTTGAATTTCTCGTCGTAAATTGTTAAGCATTCAAATAAAGTGCTCCATCCAATAGAGCGAAACGCTTTACCTTGCAGCAACTCATAAACCTTCGAAGCACCTTCTTGACTGCAAGCCTAGAAAGGAGTTTCCCAAAACTATATGGCATAAGAATGGTTGCAAAGAAATTATCAGACATCAAAGATAGTAAAAAATTTCATCCTCACCAAGGTGCTCAGCATATTCAAGAATGCTACAAGCGTTTGGAAATTTGTATGGTCCTCTCCAGCAAAATTTACAAATGTCCACAACACATCATTGCCAGACAAGAGCTCTGGTTCTTTCTGATAACTTGACAACATTAAAGGTCATGATTGAAAGGAAAAGCCTCAAAAATTAGACAAGCACATTACTTTAATCTGATAACCCTAAAAAAATAATGCATCAAAACCCTATAAGCATACAACCACATAGCTTGAACAGATTTTTTTTTCTAAACAAATCTATAGGAGTGTTATTAGGGAAAAGGAACATCTAAACTGCCATCAACAATTTGAATCATCAGATCTATTCTAAACCAGCATTGATTGCTTATAAGAAAAGAAAATTGTCATATGTTTTGTTACCATTTGGTCAAACTGACCTGATATATTTCGCTCACAAAGTCCAAGATTGAATTAAATGGTAAAGGGCCCATCTCAGTGCCATGAAGAGAGCTCGAATTACTGTCCTGCGCAAAATCATGAGATCCAACAACTCGGTATGGACTAAGCACACTCATAGTCCGCTCCTTCGTTTCTTTTATCTGCAAAATGTATAATGTTCATTAATGATAAGGACAGAAGTAAATATTTTTAAGATAAAAGATACACGAGAGTGGATAAAAATATATTTTGCAATAACTATCCAAACAAAATATCTTCTGCCACATGTATTTACAATTTCAAAAATTTAAAACAAATTCAATAGACGGATATAAGTAGATATTCAAGAATAGAAATGAATATTTAATAATGATTTTCAAGAAAATGATCTATCTTACCGTGGAAAAAGGAAAATCATTTTAAATATTGAATAAGAATCAAACAGCTAGCAGTAAATTAACCAGAAATATTCAGGTGATGTCCAGCAATATTCAGGCAGAGAGTACATATACAGTCACCATCCTGATATCCTAACCATCAAATTCAAAAGCTGAAAAGAACTGGAAAGTGATCTATTGGACCTTACATTGGCATTATATTGAAACCAGGTAAAAAAATGAGGAATAACCCAAAGAAAAATGAGAAAGGAAAAAAAGACAACTTTCAAATGTCAAATTCTATTTATTTTGAATTAAACAAAAATGCAACCAAAATATAGCGAGTATATAAACAGGTACAAAGAACACGCGAATATAAATAATGAAGTTAGAAATAACAAAAACCTACAAACATGACATGTCAGACAATAATTTCATGATTCAACTGCTATAATAAGAGAAGAGATAAGAGGCTTAAAAACAGTAGTTAACATTCACCAAGTAGTTTGAGAACCAAAAAAAATCCTAGCAAAATTTGTGCATTCAATCAACCAAATAAGCTTGTTCCATATGTAGGAGCAGAAAAATCAATCGACCTTGTCTCTTGCAAGAGGGTTAGACAAAAAGCACGTAATCAGCTTGTGCAGATAAGCATTGTACATGTAGACCATATCTTCATCTTCCGTCTGTAAGATAAGCAGTTGTCTCAATAGTATACCAATGAAGTATAGTCATGATTCATGAAAAGTTACAGTAAATACAGAATTACAATTAAGTGATATTGCACAAATTAAAAAATCTAGAATGACTTGTAGCATACTCCTTGAGAATCTTAATATTTTGGAGCGTAGAAGTGAAAACAAAAAGAATTCAAGGAAATAATCCCATCCAGGACAGCTTTCCAAAGAGTGATCTACACTCTCAAAGATCAGAATATGAATAATTATAAAAATAATCAATATCCTAACTGTAACTCACATGTTTTCTTATATCATAATATTGGCACATAACTATTATTTTCAACATTGAAATTTGTAAACTGAAAAAAAGCTGATTAAATGCTTGAGGAAAGAGCGAACAATTTTTTTTCTCCTATAAGCAAAAACTACATATAACTCAAGATAATATACACTTAAGAAAAAGCCTTTCCACTTACACAATCAAAGTGCCAGTCTTCCAGAAATTAAAGCAAATTTACTTTTTACAGGTATTTCATTACCAAATATACAGAAAGATTGGACAGCTTTGCCCCACTCTTGTTTTCACTTTTCACTTGTTGCTTTATTTTTTCTTTTCACCACAAGAAGGATCTCTTGTCCTCTCAATGAATATATCTTTTATCAAAAAGTGAAAACAAAAATAAATAAATGAAAAATAGCATAGAAATATACCTGGTAGGCAGCAGTACGAAGAACCTTATCAAGTAAAAATTGAAAAACATTATTTGAGAAAATGACTTCCAAGCATTGACTAAGATAACCCAGTTCGTTTGATGAACCACTTGAAATAGTATCTCTTGTTACAACACCATCTTGTATTAACATCAAATGTACTGCCCAAGCAAGCCTTACGCCGCCAACAAATCCCTCAACAATTGGATCATTTCCAGCAGCAATTACCTTAAGCATTAAAAAACTTCAACATTATTCCAATTTGATACTAAATATTATAAGGAATTAGTACAGAGAAAACAGCAATTATCTTTCATCTTACAAGCTCGTGAAATTCGTGTCTGAAGGAAGTATTAGAGGAAAGGACAGATGCTTTATCAGGCACAGTACTCAAACCATCTGAAACAAACGCAATCACAAGGGCAAAAAGAAGACAAAAGGTAATCTGCAATAACAAAGTGAAAATTATAAGCAAGTAACACATGTGGAAAATTTTATGAGTAAAGAGACCCAAATCAGAGACAATATAAAACAAGTGCGGCTTGATACTCATGTGGAAGCATGTATATCTCAAAATATTCAAGTTTAACTAAAAATGATAAAATAAAAATACACAAAAAAAGAAGCTATTCATTTTTCACCTCACCAAGCTAACTGCTGGTTGTGAACAAAATAAAAAATATTTGAATGATGAATTGGACAGGTAGCCAGGGGCATTTGTTGCTTTTTTATTTTTAGAAAAAAAAAAAAAAAGTATGTGCCTAGTTAAGGAATCTGCTGGCTCAATTATTATACTTTGAAGTTGCTCAAATCAATGTTGTCAAAATAAAGATCTTACACAGGATAGGATGAAAGATCATAATTTAAGGATCATAATAAGATTATACATAAAGATATACATGTGAAAAAGTTTATATAATTAACACAATAAACAGAACTAAAGTAAAACAAAAAAAAAAAAAAAAAAAAAAGAAAAAAAAAAAAAAAAAAAAAAAAAAAAAAAAAGAATGAGAGCCAAAACAGACAGAC
>Ga0099824_1002729_pt1 | contig 25868 bp, 7 predicted proteins | sample SiratrowhiteBW_FD_76837 | JGI IMG/M metagenome (GOLD analysis project Ga0099824, IMG submission 76837) | Root nodule microbial communities of legume samples collected from California, USA - Siratro white BW | ecosystem: Host-associated > Plants > Roots > Nodule | place: USA: California...
TAAAAAATAAATAAGAAAATAAGATAATTTTTTTGTTATATTAAGAAAAAAAAAAAAAAACTTATTTATTTAATTATTGAGAGATATATATATATATATATATATATATATATATATATATATATATATATATATTTCTTTTATCATTTGTTTTACTCCATGCTAACCATTTCTTTATAAAATTAATTTGTAGAATGAAGTTTACATATCCCTTTAGTTTGGTATTGGGTGATTAGATCCATTAAATTTTATTAGAACAGACTCTAATAACAGTTTACAAAATATATTTTATTTTTATAAAACTTATTTTGTAAAATAAGGTTTAGTAATTATCCTTTTTACATAATAATTTTTATAACACTTTTTATAATATCAATTTCTATTTCACGCTTTTTCACTTCTCTCTTGAATTTACGGATATATAACACCAAAAAAAGATTTTCTTGTTTGTTTCATCAAAGGAAACAGATTGACGAAAATTTAAAGGCAAAGTTGTTCCTTCCAATTTACAAAAGTTTCATACATGATATGAAAGTTTGGTATTTTAGAAGCTACTTAAGTAGCTTATTTAATAAGAATATTAAGCTCCCTTGAGTTTGGTTTGAAAGTTGTTCTTTTAAAAAGAAAAATATTAGTTTACAAGTTTTTATTTAATAAGTTATTAGAAGTAAAATATGACTTATAAGTTAGGATTTATCCTATTAGTTTTTAGAAATAACAATTTACCTTCGGATAATTATAATATCTTTATTTTCATCAAATTGCATGTACACAGTTTATTTTCTTATGAAATATACTTTACATGATGATGATAATAATAAATTTATTCAAAAATTTTGACAGAAAGTTGTTTTTTTCGGTTTAGGTACACAATCATATTTTCTAACACAAAAAATCAAGTATTTAAATAAGTGGTTCAAAAACATTTCAGTACTCCAAAATTATTTATATGAAAGCTTTTTGGGCACCTTTTAAGCAATAAGCTAAATACTGTTCAAAATGAATCATTGAGTCATTCAAAAAAGGAAAATTAGAGAAAATTCATCATATCAATCATGTACTTTAAAAAAAAAAGATAAGTATGAATTTGATATGATGACCTTATCAGCATCCCAAAAGCTCAACTATTGTTGATTTCAAATTAGTAATTGAGTTTTTCTATTACAAATTAATTGCCTTTAGAATACTTTCAAATAAGTTTTGAAATAATCTATATCTATGATATATGAAAAAAAAAATTACTAAAGCAATTTAAACTTTTTGTGAAAAATAAACAAAGGTAAATTTAGAAGTAGAAATAATTTTTTTTTTGTTCTACCATATATTTTCTCCATATCATTGAGTTAAAGGACTAATTTTGCTTACCATAATATGATTGTCATTGATATGATAAGTTTTCATATAGGATTGCACAAATTCTATTACATGAATCATCTCCTCCCCCAATGAGTGTAAAATACCAAATCATTCTACTAATTCATCGAGATAAAAGAAAAGTATATAAATATACAGATTGGAATATTAATAAACAATTGCATTTTACGGTTAAAAGTATCATAAAAAAATTCCATTATATATTTTTGTGAAAAAAATGTTATACTACTATTGTATAAAGATTAAATTTTAAAAGAAAAATAAATAAGAAAAAAAGTATGATTGTGAAAATGATTTTAATTAGTCTTTTTAATAAATTATATAAGAAAATATTTGAAGATTGTATAACTAAAATGGACTAACGCACTTCACTAGAGTTTACGTGACTTAATGTTAAAAAGTACATATTATTAAAAGATCCATATACAAATAGTTCATAAGATTTTCTAAGACAAAATTAATTTCTGAATTTTAAATCTAAAAAGTTGACCTGAAGTTAAAATGAAATTGCTTAGTTTGAGGATGTGATATAATAGTTTTAAGTGAAACCAGAGTGAAAAAGTTTTTTTTTTCAACTTAAAGTAAAGACAAAATTAGTTTGATTAAGTTAAAATTATCATGCTTAAGGTTAAATTGAAATCCCTTCTATGCATTTAAAGTGAAAAAAGGTATTATGTGGATTTGTATTTTATTTTAGATTAAGTTTAAAATATAATAATAAAGACTAAGGTAAAGATGTCCTAAATGTCCTAGTGGAAAATGTTTTAACTCAGATCAATTTTAAAAACTTATTAGTTAAGGCTAGGTTAAGTTAAAGATTTTTTTTACAAGGATAAATCAAATTGTGTTTGTTCAAAAAGTTGATGATGTTAAGGTTTAATCAAAGATTTCTATCAAGACTCGTTCAAAGATGATCTAACCAAGATCGAGTGAACTATAACTTAATCAAGGTTAAGCAAAAGATGTTCTAACCAATGTTACATTAAAAATATGTTTTTGTAGTCAAATTAAAAATGTGTTCATCAAGATTAATTTGAGGATGTGTTGATAAGTTTAGTTAAAGATATCTTTATTGACAGTAATTTAAAGATGACCTTAACGAAAGTAAGTTAAAAAAGATCGAACCAAAGTTGAAGTCAAATTAAAAATAATCAACCTAAAATTAAATTAAAAATGTGTCCAGCCAAAAGTTATTTCGTTAAAATTAAGTAAAAAATTAAACTAAAAATATCATAACAAAAACTTATATGTTAATATCAAATAAAAATCTATTTTTAACAAATATTACTTTGCCATGATTTTTTAGGTCGAGTTACATATACTCTAACTAATAATAACTTAAAACTACTCTAATAATTAAGCTAAATATTTCTGAAAATTTTAATAAAATACTTTAAAAAAATAAAACTTATAAATTGGTCCATGTAAATTTTAAATTATCCTTAAATTAAAGAATTTTAGATCATCATAAAATCGATAAAAAAAATTATGTTGATCAATTAGTTTTACTTTAAAGAAATTAAAATAAAAATTTTACATTTGAATACATTTTGTTAATAAAAATAAAATAATATTATTTTCAATGTAAACAATAGATCAAGTATTTACAAACTATTTTCCAAAACATTGAAATGATTTGTGTTGAATAAGAGATTTTGGTCATCAAATGAGATCTTAAACCACTCAAAAATACTAACTACTTAGTTTTGTTGAATATAAATGAGAATTAGATTTTTACTTGAAAGTAAAATGGAAGGTGATGAATGTCACGAAAGTTTTGCTTATAAATGCATAGTATAACATAAATGTTCGATTGGTGAGTTATTGTCCTTTAAAATTATGTAAAATACCTATTTATTATGGTTGAAACTTAAACACTCTAATCTACTATGTTTTTTCTTCCAAATAAAAAACCCAAATTTTAGTCGAGATCTTTGCCAATTAATTTACACCAATACAACTAATCCTTACATTCAACTAACTTATCCATTAATTAACCATATTCACTACTTTAATATTGAACCAGCCAAAAATTATGTTAATCACCTTATTTAACCGAGTATTTTTTTATATTAACGATAAATTGACCAAATTAAGATTTAAATAATTTTTGTTGTTGTTGTTTCATTCATTTGTGGACTTTGCACGATTCTCTGTAAAAATAAAAATAAAAAGTTTTACTTTGCATACAATTTTTGTAGACTTGACACATCCTTTTTTTATTTAAATAAAAAATGATAATCAATATAATATAAGCAGCGTTGTTATTTCCATTAAGGTTTATATCCTTATTTTCTTTTGGCATTCTTTATTTGACTGTGAAATCTAAAGAAGAGGAAAATTTTAATTTTATTTTATAAACATGATATTTTTAGGTTTCATGGTTGAAAACTACATTCATTATATTGATTAATTTGTTTTTTTTAAATAAAATTAATTTTTTAAAATACACATCCCATCCTACTCAACAATTAATATGATAATTTAATGCTCAACTTATCATTTTGAATCGTGTAATAAACCAAAGAGACCAAAGCATTTTTTTTAATAAGAAACAAAATAGGTTTTTTTTAAGACTATGAAAAAAAATATAATCCAGAAATAAAAAATTTAATACATATTTTAGTCACAATCATTTCCTAACATATCACTTTTAACGGGGTTAAACTTAACTAATATAAATAGAGATTAGGAACTAAAACAGAAATATTTCTTTTTATCTAGAATAAAAGACAATTTTTTTTATTAAAGTGTAAACAAAATCCATAAATTTACTCGGAGGAAAAAAAAAAGTTATGCAAGTCTTCCACTATTTTTTTTTTCTTTTTCAATAAGCTGACTTGTTTTAACTGTCTGCGTGCATTTTTTTTAATCTTATTATAAATAATAAAATATTTATCACTTATGCGGATTAATTTCTACTTAAAAATAATAATTTTTAATGGTTTTTAATTACGATTTTTACTAACAAAATTTAACTTGAAGTCTTATGTAAAAAATTCAAATCCAACCTGATTTGCATTAACATAATATCCAAAAAAAAAAAATTCTTTACTTTACGAAGTAAAAGAATAATGAATAAACCTAATTTTCATTCTCAACAGATATAAAATTAAGTAACTTTCCTCAAAACAGTATAACAGTACTCAAACTCAAAGGCTGTCAAAAAAAAAAAAGGAAAGTTCAAACAAATTGGAAGACGATGAAGAAACTTACAAACACCTCATTAATGCAGAATTAAGACTCAATAAATACATTGAGGAAATCTTTCAACAAAAGAGATTAAAATAAAGCTGTGATTAACACAAGGGAACAAAGAAAAGTAAGATTTTACTCTGCTGAGTTCATTCCATGGATTGCATTGATTAACATGGTAAAGCTTCAGCCAAACGTGACATTGAATGAAGCTTCTCCTTAATTAGGATGTAACTGATACCAAATTAAGGTTGGGTCAAGAACAGTGGGGCAAAACATTTCACCGTCCTTCACACTTTTGAACCCCAATCATCGCTGTTAACTAGGACTATATGTCAAAGAAGATAAACGTGTGATTGTCTTTCAAGTTCCTTGGCTTCTATGGGGTTGAACTGGGAGCACACCCATAACCATAACATTTCATCATTGTTATTATCCTCTGCTCTCAGCTCCTCACCCTATATAAATCCCCAAATTACGGCAACTTAAAAACCCACTAAGGTTTTCTTTTGCAACTCATTAAAGTTAAGGCCTTTCAAGCCATTCACACTGTTGTCAGGTAATACAGAGAGATCTAGACATTTTAACCATCTGGGGTGTGAAGAGCAACCAAACTAACTTGTGGGGTGTGAGGTTCGGCAATCTTCGTCAAGTGTCACTGAATTGGTGACCCTTTGATCAAAGGGCCGAAAGGGTACCCGGGAACCTCCCCAATCGGTTGAATTTCGCCACCACCAGATAATGGTGTTTGGAAATAGCCTGTTTTATCCCATTCTGGGTTTTGCATCGTTTGTGGTTTTTGTTTACATGTCTTTTGGGGGCATAAGGTTTAGCGTTTTGGAGGAAGGGCCAGAATTGAGGTTTGTGGAGAGAAACGGAACGCAGTTTGTGTTGGACGGAAAGGCGTTTTACGTAAACGGGTGGAACTCTTACTGGTTAATGGTTCAGTCGGTGGATGTTTATTCGAGATCCAAGGTTCGAGAAATGATGAAAACCGGTGCCGAGATGGGTCTCACTGTGTGTCGAACTTGGGCCTTCAACGATGGAGACTACAATGCCCTTCAAACTTCCCCTGGTCATTTTGATGAACAAGCTTTCCAGGTATTTTTTTTTATGTTCCTCCTTGTTTTCTAATTATGCAACTTATTGCTACTAGAATTTTGGTAATTGTGTTTTACTGTGCCTTTTTTTAAGCTTCACCTCGGATACCGACACAATTTTTGTTTAGTTTTTGGGTGTGCGTGTGTGGAATGTTGTTGGAAATTGGGTTTATGGTTTTCTGGGGTTTTGTTTTCCCTTATCTGTTTTTGTTCTCTTTTCCTGAAAATTGGGTTGAATGTTTATGGTTGTCTATGTCGGTGATTGCAAAATCGAGGGAACTATCGTGAATCATGACCTAGTTTTGTCTTTAGAGCTGAATATTATAGTTATGTTAATGGAGATATCATTTTTTTTCCTGAGCGTAGTGTTTCTGTGGTTAGCATCTAAAGCAGAATGAAATGAAATATGGTCTTTTTCGTTTGTGCTTATTTTGCAAATATGCAGTCTTCGCACATCAAAACAGTCTCTTTATGATGGTTGATGAAATAAATAGAAATGCTTTTTGTTGCATCAGTGCTGGTAATTCCTTATGCTCATGTGATGAGTAAGTTGTTTGTAATGTAGTTTTATTTGTGAATGAAAATGATGGTGATTGGTGACAGGCCCTGGATTATGTGATAGCAGAAGCAAGGCAACATGGAATTAGGGTCCTTCTTAGCTTAGTGAATAATTTGCAAGCATATGGTGGGAAGAGTCAGTATGTGAAATGGGCATGGCAAGAAGGGGTAGGCTTAAGCTCCTCCAACGATTCTTTCTTCTTTGATCCATCTATCCGTACTTATTTCAAGAATTACATCAAGGTATGCCATTATCTTTCTTTTCTTTTCATTTCATTTCCCCTGCATACTGCACTTTTAGAATAAACAAAGGAGAGTGACTATTTTCACTCTTATTAAATTAAAATTTATAGAATTTATCTAATTCAGTAGTTTGATAAACAAAGAAGAAAAATAGTATTTTACTTATAAATTATTACAATAGCAGTGGCAGTGTACAAGGCACGACAAGTAATTCTTTATAAATATAAACTTTAAATAAAATATGGTCTCATCTAACGGTTTAAGCTTTTTACTAGTTGGTTTATGACACCGTATCAAATCAACAGACAGATACAGAGGTTGCACGAGGGGGATATGGATATAATATAACATAATAAAGTAATGGAACATCCACGTGTCCTGATATCATAGCTTAAGCTTTGGAATAATTGGTTTGTGACAAGATTGGTCTACCATTTTACTAATTAACTGTCTGATTTTTCCACCCTACAAAGGTTCTCCTAGGTAGAATTAGATTAAGATTCCCCTCAGTTCTGAAAAAAAAAAAAAAAACTGCATGAGATCTCAACCATTTCTTTATTTTAGTATCTGATATTTTTCATATATGAAGTAAGGGAAAGGTAGCATGAATTGTGAGATTGTGCAGTTCTTTTTCAAATTGTTGGAGATCCATTTCCCACCAGTACAAGGGAGCAGCCTTATTGGGAAGCAAGGAACAAAATTGTCAATCTATAATTTTTATTTTTTAATATATATAACAAATAATCTTGCTTCTGAGGCTTCATCTATAGCCATGATTTATGACTTTATATGAAGCTTGTATCTCCTACTTCCCTGGATCAAAATTATCTCTTCCTTTACCTCTTAAATTGTATGAGTAGCATTTATTTCTGTGTAGTGGACACTATTTTTTGCTTGTCTGCAACCCTTGAACCTATCTTAGATCAATTAATCGTTTCCTTTGATTTTTTTGCAGACTATCTTGACAAGGAAGAATAGTATCACCGGTATTGAATATAGAAATGACCCCACCATTTTTGGTTGGGAATTGATTAATGAACCTCGTTGCATGTCTGATCCTTCTGGTGACACTCTACAAGTAAGTTCTTTACCTGTATGCTAGCAATATCCAATTTTTAGCCTTTTTTCTCTCTGAGGAAGGTCAGACCAATTATGGATCTATCATAAGAAGGCCTTACCTTCCTTTGCAAGAGGTTGATTCCACAACTGGAATCTGCAGTGACCCCTAGTCACATAGCAGCAACTCTAATTGTGGTAGAATTTATATAAAAGGACAACTTTCTATCAGTTTTATTTTGATATTTAAGTATACACTTAATTGTGGTAGAATTGCAGGGATGGATAGACGAAATGTCAGGTTTTGTCAAACTGATAGACAAGAACCATCTGTTGACTGTGGGTCTGGAAGGTTTTTATGGTCCAAATGATCCAAAAAGTTCAACCGTCAACCCTGAGCTTTGGGCATCCAGACTTGGGTCTGATTTTATTCGGAACTCCAAAATATCAAATATTGATTTCGCCTCTGTTCATATCTATCCTGATCATTGGTAAGCATTTCCTGAAAACTATGTTCTTTAGTTTTCAACATGCTTAGTTTTGTAAGAAAAAGAAACTATCACAGATCACAACCTGCAGAAAGGTTTCAAGGTTATATCTATTGCGATTGTCATATATGGGTGATCAACTGTTGCAGCAAGTTCTATTCAAATTTATAGTTACGCCCTCTAAAAACAAATATCCAAACTTCGATTGTGGTGATTTCATGTTTTAATGCACATTGCCTCTATTCATTCATTTTTTTTCACAGGTTTCATGAGCAGGTATTCGAAGACCAACTTAAATTTGTTTCCAAGTGGATGCTTTCCCACATTGAAGATGGAGACAAAGTTTTGAAGAAGCCCGTCTTATTCTCTGAATTTGGATTATCAGAAGCAAATCAAAACTTTTCAATATCAGACAGGGAAAAAATGCACAGAGCTGTTCTAGACATCATTTATAAATCTGCCAAGAGAAACAGATCTGGAGCGGGGGCTTTGGTTTGGCAATTCCTAGTGGGTGGAATGAAGGAATTTTCTGATGAATATGGGATGGTGCCATGGGAAAGTTCATCCACCCCTTCTGTATTCATTGAACAGTCTTGCAGATTGGCCAATGCAAAGGGATCGACTCAACTGGATGTAAGTTTCAAAGAACATTGTTAACAAGAACAGAGGAAAACAAAGTTCCCATTATGGAACAGAAATATTGTTATTTGCTTGGGTCATAGGTGGGTGAAATCTTGTACAATATCATTCTGGTTTCAACTTTTCATCACCAAATACTGAAGAGGATTGACTAGTTGAATACATGTTATAGATTGAACAAAGTATAATTCAAATTGTGTAATACCAAAAAACCAAAAATCTACAAGACCCATGTAGATATCAAGGTACAAAACGCTTTGTATATGTATTCAAATCAAATTAAATTATGAAAATATCCGTCGATTGTATGCGGAAATTAGTGAAACCCATTGCCTTCTACTTTCATTTTGTTTTTGCTGCAAAAACACCAATTGTCGAACAAATACTACATTTGGAATTTTCACAAAACCCATTTTTTTGCTGGAAAAAAGAAAGCATCATTGCGAAAAAGAAAAAAATATTGAAAAGCAAGGTTCTTTTAATTACAACAAGTATCTAATTTGATACGCGCTTAGCCAATCTTGGTGAAGTTCTAACCCTAGGGCTCTTCTCAGCTTCACTGGCAGTGGCACTCTTCTTTCCGTTAGTCTTTGATTTCTGCGCCGTTTCAACCACCGTCTTCTTTTCAGCAATCTTCACCAATCTCCTAGTCCGAGTCAGAGTCTGCAACGGCGTCGTTTCGGGTTCATCGCTCTCCTGAGCAACCCTGTCGAAATCATCGCCGAGCTTTTTGACTAAGCGGCTCTTCCGAACACGGGTTCTGGGAGGCTCAACCTCTTCTGGTTCTTCTTCCTCCTCTTCGTCCACGACGAGATCCATGTACCTTCGGCGTTTGGTCAACACCGGGGCCGGTGGAGGGGAAGGCGAGGAGGCTCTTTCCGATGGGACGGGGACGGAATGGGCCGGGGTTGGGCTTTGGGCCTGGGCCTTCTCGCGCTGGGAGCGGAGTCTATTGACGTTGCCTTCGATTTTGCCCTGGAGGCGGAGGCGCTTGAAGCTAAGGCCGCCCATGGACCAGTGGGCCTCTTCGGCCCAAGACATGAGTGGGTCGGTGACGGGGATTGGGGGATCCACGCGGTGGTCGTTGAACTTGACGTCGGTGTAGATGCGAGGACGGGGGAGGCTGGTGCCGTAGAACTTGCCGGGGCCGAGAGAAACAACCATTGTGGTCGGAGATAGAGGAAGATGAAGACGGTGGTGGTGGCGCGAAGAAGGGTTTAGGGTTAGGTTTCTTAAATAGGGAACGCGAGAGAGGAAGTGTTCATGGCGGGAACATAACCCTTGGCGGGACAAGTTCGCGCCCCCAACGTTGAAATCTTTGGGCCTTTTCGCCAGATGGGCTTGGGCTTTGTCCCAAGGAAACAGTTTGGTACGTTCAAGCTAAAGCATATTTAAATAGTTATTATTAATAATAATTGTTTACTTATTAAATACTATTTTGAATAACATTATATTTATATGGATATTGTTATTCTTCAATTATATATATATATATATATATATATATATATATATATATATATTATTAAGTGTATTTTATTGCTGTTAAGATTTTGGATTAAGGTAAAGATAAAGATAAATTCAAACAAATCAAGTGTATGCGTGAATTCACCATTTATTATTTTCAAAACATTTATTTTATAATATAAATATATTAGGCAAATTGCTTTATGCATGTTAGTTCAATTGTTAAGTAAGCTTTGATAACGCTAACAATTGTGTCATATCAGATGGATGGTCTGTGGACTTAAATGAAGGTAAAAGGTATCTCTATTTTTCCCTTTCCTTGCCACTTTCAACTATCTAGGTTGAACACATCCCAAATAATAATTATACAATACAATGATAGAATGAGAGTATGAAATTTCATCTTATTGATTATGTAGTAGAAAATTATTATTTTCGATCTTTCAAAATTGATTAACTTATTTGAATGGGTTAATTTATAAAAAGTAGATTAACTTTTTTTTTATATTATATAGGATGTCGGTATATTCTCTTTTTAAAATCACTTATATAATAACATAAATATATGAATCAATTAAAAGATGAAATAATCTTTTCGTGTATTTTTATTTTTAAAATTGATATTAAAGTGAATTAATCTCACTTTGTTTATATTTTTATGGTAAATTAATTATTTTTGAGTCGTCATCTATTATCACTTGTTACTAAAGATTATTATTGCATTGTCTTTGTCAATTATATATATTTAAATCCTAATTTTTGTTAAAAACATCAAATTTGAAATATTTCTTTCAATAATGAAGAACTTAGTCAATCTTAAAAGACAAATCCTCTTTCCACATGCCACCATACATAATTTCTTTAAACGATACACCTGAGTATATATTATCCAGACACTGACTTCTAGTCACTAATGATGTTATCAACTTTTCTAGTCTTTGTTCCAACTTTCTTTTTCTCCTTTTATTATAGGTTGGAACAAGACCTTCTTGAACACCTTCTTTTCTTTGAGAATAAACCAACTTTAGAAGAGAGAATATAACAAATTTTAAGACTTTTTAACAAGTACTTAGTAGATGGTTTGATAGATTAATGTTTACACAAATTATGCAAAGAGAAAAGTACTAAAGAGAGCTTAATGATTCATCCCAAATCTTAGGTTATATATAATTTTCTTTTAAAAAAATTCTTGAAAGGTTACCTTACCAACCTGATTACAAATAAGTATTTTCATTATTATTTATAACTTATACCAATATACAATATTTCTTATTATTTATAACTTATACCAATATACAATATTACTTACGACAAACTAACTTCGTCTCCTTATGAGATTAAAAATACCAAGTATTCTTAATTTTCATATTTGGTTACATTAAAAAGAGTGATAAAAAAGAATTATATAAATAAGTATCAGAAAGAGGATACGATGATATGTAATAAGAGATTCTCAACTAAGACTCTAATTTTACTTAATGAAAAATTTTAATATGTGTTATTGTGTCTTTGGTATTTGTCATCTTTTCTTTTATGGACTCTCAAGTTACTATTATTTAAAAATTTTGATTATAATCTTCTATTTGTGATAAGTATCAAATTTAAGTGAAAATAAATATAAAAATTGACACTCATATGTATGTAAGATAATATAAAATCATCTTGAATTTTGAAAAAAATAAAGAAGAAAAATAATAAGTTTAAAATTGGAGATCTATTATTACATATACCATCATTAATAACATAAAAAGAAAATGTTACTAAATCAAACAAAATGTTACTAATATGATTTAGTAACACTTTATCAAATGTTGGGTATTCTTTATGTTACTATAACATTTTCACTTGTCATTAGATACATTTATAAAAATGTTACTACATATTTTTTTACATTTATTTAATAAAAAGATAACATTTTGAAAATGTTATTAAAATTTTTTAATAATATTTTTTAATAAAAAAGTAACACCGTAAAAATGTTACTAAAATTTTTTAATAACGTTTCACTAGTTATTAAAAACATTTATAAAAATGTCACTCAATATTTTTTTGTAATATTTATTTAATAAAAATTTAACACTTTAAAAATGTTACTAAAATCTTTAATAATAATTTTTAATAATAAAGTAACACCATAAAAATGTCACTAAAAGTTTTTAGTAACCTTTTTTTAGTGAAAAGACAACATTTTAAAATTATTAATAAAAGTATCTAGTTACATTTTTTGATAAAAGTAATATTATAAAAATGTCACTAATCGATAATGTTAACATTTATTTAATAAAAAATTCATTTAGTTTTATTCCATTCTTTTTCAATGGTTTTGCTAAATAATAAGGTATAAGGTATGTCCAATATTATTTCCCAACAATGTATGTTTTCTGGTACAAACAGTTTTTATGACACTTGATTATGATTATACATGAAAACTAATTACGGTCTTGAATTATCAAAGAGTTCACTATATTTGAAGTCTAAATTAATCTTTATATATCACAATTAACCTTGTACTTTAAATAGAAAAATTGACAAATTAAATAAATCATTGTGAATGAATAAAGTATGAGAACTTATATGTTATAGTTAATCTTGTACTTTAAACAGAAAAAATGACACATTAAATAAATCATTGTGAATGAATAAAGTATGAGAACTTATGTTGTCAGAACACAAAACATTAACACAGTACAACCATGATATCTTTGTTACTGTAAATAGAATTGACAAATAAACAAGTTTAATACTAAACTTGACCATGTAAAAGGCCGAGAAGAAGCTCGTAGTTTGTGAATAGTTCTTATGTTCTTTAGAATTTGGGACAATATATGTTGACGTTTATTTTCCTGTTACTAATCCCCATTTCCTACTCCTTTCCCCAGTATAAAGGAGTTTACTAACTCATGTTTCTTCTTTGACCTCACTCACTACTGCTACACAAATATCTTCTCCCTGTATAAGTTGAATAAGTAGAATATATACATAAAAAGTAACTTCCTAAATTAGAATGCCAAGATATTCAACACATTTACCTGATCAACAATGCCATTAGGGAATTTATAGGCTCCATTCAACACATTTACCTTATCAACAACGCCATTAGGGAATTTATAGGCTCCACTTCCTTGAAAATGTCCACTCTTTTCTTGAAACAATAGGATGTAAGATCATGAATAGTTGGGAAATGAAACATTAACACCAAATGCCAATAGATTTAAATAGTGGTACGGAGATAGAATTTGATTTAGAAAAAACTCCAATCCATTCAAATACCTATTAGATGATCTAGGTGCTGCCTTCCAATTATTGTCCATGATTGTGTTGTTAATAATGATTGTGTAGCTAAGCATAACAACACGTCAATCGATAATACTTTACAAACAAAATAGTATTCTGAATACCAAGCTTGATTTACATTTACATAAATAAATTAGTTAGGGATAGTAGGAACAACACTTCTCAAAAAAACATAAGATGGTTAAATTGTCTTATACTAAAAATATGCCAATATGAAGATTAAGTGCCATTCACCTTTAATTTTGAGAGCTGATAAGCCAACAACAGATCCTGATGAACCAAGTCAATCAACCTAAATAAAGATAAAAAAAAAAAATAGAGTTGAAATTTTGTAATTTAACTTTTAAGTTTAAGACATCCATGTAAGTAAGCTTGAAACAAACTACATAAAATAACAATTATACTTGTTTGACATCAAGCTGAACATGATTAATTATGAACTCCATATGCCAAGTAGGCCTTTGGTGCTTTTGGATATGCATTAACTTCTCAATAATCAATTCTCAATAACAAATGTAGTCAACATAAGAACATATGAGGAACTTAATGAACATGTTAACTAATCGATTCGTTCATGAAAGAAAATATTTTATGTAATGTGAAGTGCAGCTTGATTGTCAGATAAGTTTTGTATCCTGATCATCTTCTAATTAGTTGTTGGAATATTTGTCCAAGTCATGCAACCTCATTAAGAGATGCTTCCATAACATAGTATTCAACTTCCATGTTGGATCAAGTAACTATGTTTTGCTCTATAACAAAATCATATTTCCAGAGACTTGACCCTATACACCAAATCCATGATGTCTTAATTTAATCCTTTACACTTTTAGGTGGCTCAATATATTATCAAAGTTCATTAAATTGTGAGTGTAACCTAATAAACTCAATTGCTCGAAAGAACAACTATGGACCATAGTCCTCAAGCCTTTCTGACTTGTCTTTGACATTAACAAAAGTATACTTTCTTTTGTTGTGTAATGTACAAGTACAAGTATACAAACATCGAATATGAAAAATTAAATCAGGACAAAACAAAAACCAACAAAGATTTAGGATTAGTTTTGCTGCAAATAAATGACACTATAACTTGAGACCTGCAAAAAATATATCTAGTTATAATCACTAAAAAGAAAATACAATATGAAGGACCTTAACTAAAAATATCATAGAAACAAGATTCAATCAATTGAGATAAAGAAATTTCTAACAAATAGAATTATGAAGCTTCAACTTGAATAGCTGAAACAAATTGTTTAAAATAAAATTAAAACAAACAAACAAACACTAAATAAGATAATGAAAAGATACATGCTGGATAATCAAATTTGCAAGCAATGAAAAAAACCAAAAAATGTAGAGGAAGAATGTACCCAGCATTGTCTTGGGCACGAGATCTGAAACAAGGCTCCCTATTACGTTGTGAGGGCTCCCTCTAGATCGTTGTATTTTCTTGAACAATCACTAAAATAGGAATGCCAGAGTATGAATAGCCACTAGTGTGAACTTTGTTTGACAAAAAACTTGGATGATCAATCAGCCATACATTGTAACAATTCAATTAACGGACAGATTCTATAAACAAAGCCAAAAACAAAAACAAAGAAAAAGGTGATGATTGTGAAATAAAGAAACAAAAGAAAAATGATGAACACCTTCTTTAGAAATTGATGGACCCAGTGAAGAGGTATCCAGTCACTTTGTTGAACACTAGACTCTGTTGTGGCATAAGTGAATCCATCAAAAATCGGCTTAAATCGAAATTAGAAATTATCCAAATCACTGCAAATTAAATGCGATTGTTGATGACGAAGAATCTAGGTTTTCAATGCGAAGAAACTATATACCTATTGAGGCTTGAGCTTGTTGATGACGGCGATAGTGACAAGCACGGTAGTCGCAGTTGGTGGTAGACTACAGAAACAACGACGATAAATTTCAGGATTTTATGACGAGATCGTATAATTGAATTCCAAATTGCAAATCACTGTGAGAGAGGATCTTGAAGAAATAATATTTGTTTTCTTCTGTGCTATGCTATGAAGTAAGATGAAAAATATAATAGATTGAACTTATAACTATACTATGAAGTTAAAAACCCTAATTTTGCTTTCTTTTGTGCTATGTGTTTTTGTGAAGAGAAAACGAAAATTGCAAGAAAGAAATATCAAAAAAGAAATATATAATCAAATAAAAAGTAATAATAATATATATTAACTTAATGTATTTATAGTAACATTTGTTTACAAAATGTTACAATATAATACTTATATTATCTACAATACCATTTATAATAGAAAATGTTACTATAATAGTTAAAATTTGTGTACAGCACCTTTTAAATAAATAAATGTAACAATAAAAACGTTACTAAATATCATAAATCCTGTATATCACATCACTCAAGTTTCAAAACTAACATTTAAATAGTGAAAGTTCCTTTGCTATTAGAACCAAGATGCTTCAGCATCATTTATTTTAGTGACACACGTTTGTACTTAAGTCATGAATGTTAATTCAATTTAGTCTACATGTATATTTATTCATCGCTTAAATAACATACCAATACTTAAATAATAGATTAAAAAATTAATTTAAAAATATAATTGTAATATATCTCACTTAAGTTTTCACTAAAATAATATTAATATTTTAGAATTAAACAAATATAATATTTAATCGACAAATCTAATATTCATGGGAGGATACAAAATTAAAGCTAAAGATTAGACTAGCTAAACATTCATATGTGTTTTAAAAAAAATATAAATCGTTCTTTTCTCTCAATTTTCTTACTATAACTTTTATAATTTGGTAATAGTGTGATTATGTCATAATATAATGTCTTATACAATCCTATTTTCTCTCTCAATTATACACCAGGAGTGAAAAAAATATAGGACCATAAAAATTAAGCTCAAAAAACATGGAACCTCTAAAATTAAAAGAAAAACAAAACGTGTTTTTAAATTATAAAGCAAAATCTACTTCAGTTTTTTCAATTACAATAACAATAAATTAGTAAAATTATATAATATTTTTTGTAAAATTTTTACTTTTAATTTAATACAATTTTTAATAAGTCAAATAAAAAATGTTTCCTTTGATTTTATTTATATATAAAATATAATCGCATTTTTAAAATTCTAACTTTAATTGCAAGATTGTATTGATGATCATGTTAGGGATGCAATATTTATATTTTCTATTTCTAAACTAAACTTACTATTTTTAAAAATAATTATCTATACTTAAAAAAATCATCGCATATCGCGTCCTAAATTATTATTGAATATATTATTTATATACTTAGGAATATTTCTATTATTTTTTAAATAAAATATATTTTATTATTTTTTAAAGTTGATATTATATGTTTAAGTGTACATTTAAGAAAAATTTAAACTGTTCAAGTTAAATACTTTTTAAGAAAATGTTGAAATCAAAGTCATGAATAAAAATATGATTTTTTTTATCTCTTAACAAATCTCCAATATCATTTAATTTCTAACGTATCAAAATTATGCATTAAAGCGTGTTTAAGTTGACCCTTTCTTAGAGTGAGCCAAAAAAAATCGGAAACCGTTTTAACAACATTCAATTACGGGATACATGAACATACCACACATATATATTCACAATTGAATTTTAAAACTGAATATAAAAATATAAAATAATGAACTATTGAAATTTACAATAATTAGAATGAAAATTTCTAAATAAGAACACGATAGATTATTTTTGTATCTACATTTTGATCCTAACAAAATATCAAATTAAAAAAAGAAAAACCCTAATTGGAAACACGCTTTGTGAATCTGGGTGAAGTTCTAACCCCAGGACCCTTCTCACCTTCACTGCTACTCTTATTTGCTTTGGGATTTGATTTCTCCGCCGCTTCAGCCACCGTCTTCTTCACAGTTTCGCCACCATCAACCAGTTTCCGGCGTGGAGTCTTCCGCAAAACCGTATCAGAACCCTCGCTCTCCAAAGACGCCACCCTATCAAAATCATCACCAAGCTTCTTCACTAACCGACTCTTCCGACCTTCACAAACTTCGTCCTCGATTATATCCACGCACCTTCGGCGTTTCGTCGCAAACGGAGCCGGTGGTGGCGCAGGGCAAGCGTCTCTTTTGGATCCGGAGTGGGCCGAGGGGATTGGGCTTGAACTTGGGCTTTGCGATTGGGCCTTGTCGCGTTGGGAGCGGAGTTTTTTGGACGTTGCCCTCGATTTTTCCCTGGAGGCAGTGGCGTTTGATGCTGAGGCCACCCATGGACCAGTGGGCTTCTTCGGCCCAAGACATTAACGGATCGGTGACGGGAGCGGGTGGGTCCACACGGTGGTCGTTAAACTTAACGTCGGTGTAAATCCAAGGGCGGGGGAGGCTGGCGCCGTAGAACTTGGTAGGGTCAAGAGATACCATTTTGTGAGAAAATTGGTTGAGAAATTGGAGATTGAGTTTTAAGCTAACAGAACTGAAAAAAATTTGAAATAAGAAAAAGGATAAGATAGTGATGGCGAAAAGTATGGGAAGGGGTGTGTTTGTTAAATAGGGAATGAGAAAGGGAAGGTTGCGATGGCGGGAACACTCCTCGACAATTTGGCGCTTTTACTGGAGTGAATATTTGGCGACTTTCCTGGCTTCCGAACAAGGCTTTTACTTCGTGGGTTATATTTGATGGTCCATTAGTTTTGGAATGGACGATTTTTTCTTGGACTTTCATATAATTTGAATTTCAAAAATATCTTTATTGAAATAATAAAAAATCATATGTAGTTTCTCTTAACATAATTTGTAAATTGTATGTCATCTCAACTTTACAAAATTATTTTATTCACTAGCCATACTTACACAAATTGATATGTTGTAGTAATTTGGGTGTGTGATTAAAGTTTTAAAATTTGACAAGAAAAAAATAAAGAGAGTTTTTATTTACCTTACTTAAATTAATTTAATTTTATTTTAATTAAATTTAATCAAGAAAGAGAAGTGAGGATTTAGGCAAAGTAAAAGACTCTTCTATTAAAATGGATGCAGAATACAAAGACTCTTTCTTTAAAATGTTATGAAAAAATAAGAAGAAAAATAAATGTGTATTGTTTTAATTACATTAATTTTAATTAGATGGATAAGGTGAACCATTTGATATAATTAATATTATCTAATATATATAATGTAAATACCTTTTTCCCATCGTTTAATATTTTTTTATATTATATAATTTTTAATAGCGAAGGAGATGAAGAGTATTGTTGGGTTTTGTTATATTAGATTAAGAATATAATAGACTTTTCAAGTGTAATATGGAGATGCAGGATGAGATCATCAGAAAGAATTTGATTTTGGAAAGACATTTTCTTCATCCTGTATTTCCATAACTTTTAAAATAACAAAAAAATTCTAAGTAAAATGACAGAAAAGACTTGATAAAATGAAAAGAAAAGGGAGTGGAGACTTGTGGGTGAAGGTTAAATGTTATAGATTGGAGTTGGTGAAAATTGTGTTGCTCGCCGACGGTGGTTGATGTTGCGGTGGTGTTGTTAGTGGTGTTTCATGGAGGTTAAAGGTGGTTGGAGTGGTTGTGAAGTAACAGATAAATTAATGATTTTTGTTTTTTGTTTTTGGAATGTGAGATAATCAGATAGTATAATGTAGAAGTTTTTTATTTAAAATTTTGAACAACAGATTGTAGAATTTAGTATAATAAATAAGTATTGGATTGATAAATGGGAGTTCAATCCAATATACAAAAAAATTGTATCCGAATTTTAGAATCACTGAATTCTACAATTGCGTGTTCAAAATTTACAACAAATAAGCTTCTCTAATGGACGTTTCCCACGAAAAGAATAACCACTACTTACTTATTTGTACCTTAATGCTTTAACAAAAAATTTTAATATCCCAATTAAATTGAATCGCGGTAAGTTATCACTTTTACTACCAAACTTTAACCACCGCTACCGTAAGTCTAAGAAATTGTACAAAAGAGAATGATCCATGATGATTATACTCAAAGATGACAGTGTACAAGGTTATAAGTACAAAAATACACAAGGTGTAGAGAAGTCAGCAGCGGTTGAAAATTTAGCGACCCACGGTTGTTAAAGCACATTGGAATATAACATTTTATTCTAAAGAACTTTTTGTCATTTCATAATTACTATGAAGGTGTAGGATAAGTTTATGGAGGTGCGGAAAGAATGCGTCTTTTGGAAATTTCTTTTTTGCGCTTCAATACTTTTCTTTTGCATCCCATAAGTATTAAAATCTTTCAAAATTTTGCTGCAGAATTCAGAATTTAAAAAATATATGAAATTATATAAATTAAAATAGTAATTTGGAAGTTGTGTTTCAAATTATATCATTTAAGATTTTTTAATAAAAAAATCATTTTGAGATTAAATAATTTTGAAAGTTATCTTTTATACAAATAAAAGTCTTGAATTTTGAAATCTATAAAACATTTTGAGATTTCACAATTTAAAAATTATTTTTTGTAAAATAAAAATTCAGATTATGTAATATATAAAACAGATTACTAAAGTAAAATCCAAACATTTTTTTTCTACAAGTCCATGACACAATACATGTACAAGGATGGGGAGTGGGCGTGGATAGCAAGGGGAGTAATTTTGTCATTTACACACTCCTATGGAGGTGGGAGGAAAGTATACGGGTGCAAAACGAAATAATCTTAGTTTTAGGTTTGTTTGGTTAGAGAAGTGGATTTTAGGAAATAGATTTGAAGAAATTTAATTGGAGACAGATTTTTTCTACACCCCAATACCCTCGTCCTGCACCTCCACAAGTCTTTAAAATGTCAAAATTGTCTCTGTGAAAATGATCAAAAGGAACTTCTGTTTTCTGAAATATGCTAAAAAAAAAATACTGAACTGTATGTCCCGCGTCTGGTTTACAATTTTTTTTAAAATGTAAACCGTATGGGGTGCCATCTGATTCACATTTTCATTTGCAAATGTGAATCGGACGCCCCCATCCGATTTACAATTTTTTTCCAAAATGTAAACCGGACGCGGGCCATCCGGTTCATACGAAGTTCTTCTTCTTCGATGCAAATTTATCGTCGACGGCAACCCAATCATCAAATTAACTACTCTAATCATCAATACCACTCACAAATTGCTAATAAACATAAAAAGTTTCTTACCTTTCACTTGTTTGAAGCTTTAATTCAGATTAAAGCAAATACGCAGTAGATATGTGATGCGGACATTGTAGACTCTCACCCACATGCACAGATCGCTTTTGTTGAAGGTGAAGGTGAAAAACAGATACAATGACTGAACCGAATGCTACAATAAAGCAGTGAATCAGATGCAAACAAATAAAGAATGAAGTGGATAAAGAGTGGTTAAGGAGATGAACGGGGATGGAGGCTATTTTGGTCTTTTACCATTTATCATTTAAGGGCATATTTGTATTTTTTGATGGACTATGGAGGTGCAAGACGAGGATATTAGGGTGGAGGAAGAATTCGTCTTAAGTGGATTGTATGTGGATGATAAAGTTGTTTGGATTAATAGAACCACACAAATTGATTCAATCAAATACACTGTTAAGGATAGTTTTTCTTATATCTTATGATTTTTCATGTTTTCGAAAAATTTAAAGGTATATCATAGATTATATAATTCGATTTTTTTTTTAAATTTGAAAATATATTATAAATTAAATAATCTAAAAATATAATATGAATAAAATAATATATAGTTTTGAAATCTAAAAATAAATTTTAGATTTAAAAATATATTTTGGATTTTTATATTACATAATTTATATTACACTGTGAAATATATAATCAATAATATATGTTGGATTAGATTATACCATTCAAAATACAATTTTAATGACACAATTTTAAAATAAATTTTATATTATATAATACGAAATGCATTTTCAGATTATATTTTAAACTGTATAATTCCAAAATATATTTTCAAATTTTATAATCTAAAATATATTTATATATATATATATATATATATATATATATTAGATTATATAATATAAAATATATTTTTGAATTATACAATTCAAAATATATCTCAATTACAAATCCGAAAGAATAACATAATTTAAAATATATTTTCATGCATTATAAATGATATAATTTAAAATATATTTTTGAATTTCTTTAACCAAAATATATTTATCAGTTATGAATTATTGCAAAATCTAAAATTTATTTTTAAATTATGTGAATAATTTTTTATTTAATAAGTAGTCTTTAAAATGATATTATTTCGCTTGAAATATTTTATAAAATATGTCTTAATTGCAGTTTTATACTTCTTAGTTAGTATATTTTATATTAGTTAATGGTTGCAAAGATGTAATTGAAATTATTGTTTTTTATGTGCGAAGGAGACAAGATTAAAGGATTTATTGCCATAAAAGTAAAGTTTAAAGTATTTTTTATAAATAAAATAAAATTGAAGTCTAAGTCGTTCCTTTTAAAAAGAATAAATTTGAAGGAGTTAAGTCATTTTTCCACTTACATATATTACTAAATTAAGACTATTTATCAAGTAAATAAAATAATAAAAAAGTAAAATGTAAAATTAAAATACTTGTTAAAACATTAGAGGAAGTTATTAATTCGTGTCATATTATGAGATCTTGCTATATATTTTAAATACTAAATTGTAAAAATGATTTTTTTTATATTTTTCTTCACATTTTGTTCGTACTTTTTCTCAGTTTATTATATGTATTTTGGGTTTTCATGTTATATCAAATTCATATTTTCCCTCACTTTAGTTAGTTAATTAAAGGCGAATTTGAGTATCTTTACTGGAACGGAATATAATATATTTTACTATATTTTTATATAAGATGAAAGTTTTAAAAACTAAACGATAGTGTTACGTTAAACAACTCATTTTTTTTATTAAGAACTGGCAATTGCTTACTGTATTCCTACATTTGCTTTCTGTACCTGTAAAAATATGTGAATAATATTTTTCGTAAGTCATTTTTTGATTTTTCAGAAAAACGCTTTTTCTCTTTCAGAAACGTTTTTTGAAATTAAAAAGTTCTCTTACAAAAATTATCTTTTGTATGTAATTTTTATTTACGGAAAACATTTTTATTTACGGAAAACATTTTTCTTAAACACTATCCACACATCTCTTATTTCAAAAAAATAATTTTCATTATATAAAAGTATTCTATAAAAAACACTCACTTCACAACCTATTACGGATCTTATTTTCTGAAAGTTATTTTTGCGAAAGGAAATACGAACTCTGCATCTCTTATAGCAACTCCTACAAACAAAATAACAGAAATTACTTACCTCCCACACTCACTTTCAGAGAAGCTTTTTTATTGCACCCACTACCATACTAGCTAAAGAACGTCCAAACTACTAAGTAGCCACCTATTGCACCACTCTTCCTTTAAATATTCTATTCAAAGACGCTTATGGTATTATGAATTTATGATTAAGCGCACGAAGCAAATGTGAGGGTATAGAAAACAATTAGCTATAGTTAAATTATCTTCACACTTAATGGATTAACATAAAAAATTGAAATATTTACATAATCAATTAGTAGTCATACACAATGTACATTATATAAAAAATAAAACCATGACTTTTTAACTTACTACTGAGAGAAAAACAGTTAATTTTAATATTTGTTTTATTTTATCGTTTATCCCTATCTCTTAATTTATATTTGAAATAATAATTATTTTCTAGTGTGTAAAATATTATCAACTTTAGAGATGCCTACTTCAATAAACCACTTTTTAATCACATGTTTTCTCTCCATAATATTCAAACTTTAAACCTTCACACACACACACACACATATATATATATCAAGTTAACAATTTAGTAAATAACAGGACACGTTAACAACTTATCTTATGAAAATAATTTAAGAAAGTACTCCATTTGGTACTTTTCAAATAAAAGTGAATGTCGATATATGAAATATTATAGAAAAACTTAAATATTCCATTTTAATATATTACAAATACATTTGGATTACACGAAACTTGAGATAAGGTTTGGCATGTAGCTCCATTCCAAATTGTCAGACTCCAAAGGTGAAGTAGTTCTAATTCCCAAACAACCATTTCAAAGCTCAAATTCCATGCTGCTTTTCTGTTGAGAACACAGGGATTAACTTTTACAAATGCGCAAACGTATAAGGTGATGAAAAAGGTAGACATATGTCTGCAGTTAATTTAATTAAAGTATTTTAAAATTTCCACGAACGTTTAAATCAACAAGCACTGTTTCATTCTCACTCTAAAAAGGTCAAATTCAATCCAAGCACACGCTGTACTATTTCCATGAACAGTTAAATACAAGGGTGCGATCCTAATGAACTGTATTAATATTACAAATACAAAAATCAAAGCCAGGCGGTGGAACATAGCATCTGGGTACATCATGATTTAGTTCTATTCAGCACACTTCAGCAAACGCTCATCAACAAATAGATCGCGTGCGTTTTCCACCAAACAGGGAAAATCAAGTTCTACCTTACCTACAAATTACTGCACGTTTGCAATTCTTTCCATCTTGTTCCGTGCTTTCTTGTTCTATCGTACAGTATAGCCACACGTGATATAAAACACATGAAAGATCAAAATGAGGTGCGCTTCTTCATATGTTCTGTATCAATAAATATCAACATGAGTCCAAAGATCAAATTCACTTAAATATTTTAGTAGCGAAAGTAAGAAAATATAGATTACAGATTCATATTTATGTAAGCTACTGCATAGGCACTGATCAACAAATTGAATTGATACCAGGAGTCTCAAACAAAATCATAGGATTCTCCGCTTAAGATGAGCAACTATATGGACGTATAACTTGAGAGTAGAGTCTGTTGATTTTGATGTTATCGCAACATTTTCCATGACCATGATAGATGTTGTACATGCAGGACTAATTATTATATTTCATCAATAACCAAGGCTTGTTGTGCTTCTTGCAATCTTAAACACATGTTTTTTCCATCTTTCTTCTTTCCTTTATTTTACTCTGTCGTTTTACCCCAAGAATGAAGGACAATGTCAACATCAAAATCCGTAAACATAATCACACTCACAAACAGTACACATGGCAGCTTTCTTGCTTCATCTAAAAATCATACGTTTTGTAAACTCCATGCATTTGCAGTATAGTACTTCAGCAGTTCAGCTTGGAAAACATTTTAAAACTATATTTTAATAAAAAAGAGAAACCAAGAAAGGAGAATTTACTATTACAGAGAGACAAAGTACAATATGAAAGTGCAAAGAAGAACCAGAACACCATAAACTGAGATTGAGGAATCCTCCATAGAGAACAAAAATACGTACTGATCACACTCTATTGCTGGATAATGAACCAGCGGCTAAGAATGAATTATATTCCTAGCAAATGAAATACTGAAATCTCAAAGTATTTTGTGAAGTTTAAATGTTTTACCAGTGAATGATTCTATCAAGTTTCTGTATTGGAAGACTGATTTTGACACAACTCGGCACTCAACATATGATGAAGAAGAGCATCAACCCTCTGGCTTCGTGTTTTAGTGCTGCAGCAATAATAGTACAAGATCACCGTCAACATGCCTTCAACTAACATCCGCTTCTAAGTTCAATTAGTCTTTCACAAGGTATTAGATCATGAATCCAGAAAAAATATTGAAAGCTATACATACCCAATGGACCGTTTTCGATATTTATCTCCTTCAACATCCTGTATAGATGGAAAATATAGTACAATCAATAACTGATGAAACACCAATTAATAATTTGACAAAATGTAATACTAAACACTCGTACAATACAACAGTACACTTGCTGTCTTACAGACAAAAGTCTCCCGCAATGAGTGCTCTCCATTACAAACAGCAAATAGAAACATACTTTTTTTTTTTTATTAAGATGTAATCCTATTGAATAAGAACCATCAGTTATTTTCTACCAATAACTACCATCATTTAGTTTCCAAGAGAATACAGAATCACCAACACAAAATAACTTATTTCATGTCATACTCAAAATGATAATTATATCAATCAATCAATGAATCCTTCCTAAACTACTTGGATAGCGGTTCCCATCAGAAAGAGAACAAAATCATGTAGAACTCGAAATGTTATTTTACATTCAATAAAACACTGTACAAAGTTATCTATGGAGCAGTAAAACTTTGTAAAGTGGACATTTACTTCAGAATTAATTAATAAGCAGCTTCCAAAGTGAGGGCAAATAAAAATAGGACAAAGATAGATAGATAGATATACAACATAGTTTCAAATCTAACACTCCAATTTTATTATTTTTTAAGGGACTACAAAAGCAAAAAAAAAAAAAAAAAAAAAAAAAAAAAAAAAAAAAAAAAAAAAAAAAAAAATTGATATATTTATATTGGAGTTTTTTTTTATAACAAAATTATTGTTTATAATAAA
>Ga0099824_1002735_pt1 | contig 25821 bp, 7 predicted proteins | sample SiratrowhiteBW_FD_76837 | JGI IMG/M metagenome (GOLD analysis project Ga0099824, IMG submission 76837) | Root nodule microbial communities of legume samples collected from California, USA - Siratro white BW | ecosystem: Host-associated > Plants > Roots > Nodule | place: USA: California...
AACTCTTGGATCAAGACCAACAACTTGTTTGTTTGATTAGAGTGCTTAGGGAAGTCATTGGAATGAACATGTCTGTCTTCCAATCCCTGTTAGCTTTCTTGACCGTGCCTGCTTCAAAGTCAACCAAATGGTTATTGGTAGCAAAATTAATGCACAAGGGAGTGATAGCATGTGAAGAGAACCAGAAGAATTTCAACGAGTTGCAGTGTGTGGAAGCATCTTTAAGCAGCCTTCTAAGTGAAGGTAGCAATGTTGCAAGGATGCAAGCTGCACATGAAAAATTGGAAGCTTTGGAGAATGGCATTGAAAGCATAGAAAATGGTTTGGAGAGCTTATTCAAGGGCATGGTTAGAACAAGAGCCTGCCTCTTGAATATCATGACTCAATAGAAACTAGACAGTGTCATGATTTTCTCTCCAAATCTTCCAAAGCATCCAAGTTTTAGGGATGAATGAAGATTGAAAAATTTTGTCCCATCAATTTGTACATGTACACAATTGAATAGAAATACAACAAAATGTTTATACTCTATATCTGATATATTTTTGTTTTGAAGTCACCTTTATCCTTGAGAATATTCCTTCAAACTTACAGTGTTTCTCTGACTAAACATCATAGTTACTAAAAATAATGTATTTTCTTCATGATATGATGAAATTTAATAGGAAAACCATCAATTCACTATTACTTTTGATCAGGATTGGAAGCAAGAGATGAGTCAAGTAATCCTAAGAGTTAATCTGACCTGATTTGTTTCATAAAAAGAAAACTTATACTTAAACCTTTAAAAATCCTATTGGATAAAAATTAATCAAAATTCTAAGTCTTAAAAAGGGACAATTTAGTCTTTTAATCACCCCATGTGGGTGTGCAGAATAGAATGGCCTAAAGCAAGACTGCACTGGGTTGTTGGACACTGGCTTCTTTCTGCATCTCCATATGTTCTTCTGCACTTCCATATATTACTAAAATGACGATTTTGTCTTTTAGGTAAAAAAAATATTTTAACCTCACCTCTCGTCCTTCGCTTCTCACTGATTCCTTACGCACCTCCTTTTGCTTTTTTGAAACTCCATCCTTTCACATTGTTCCTTGTCTTCCATTGTGTTCTAGACTAATTGTAAAATAATTACTATACATACTTCATCGTAGATAGAATTCAGAAGCTAATACTGAATTTGAATTTATCATCCAAATTCTACAATGCATGTATAAAAAAAAAATTTCATACTGCATCCTAAATTACTGTTTTCCAGATTCTATAATCTAGTATGGAAATAATTTTGTTATACTTATCAGTTTGTAAAATTTAAAAGATAAATTCAGATTCGGTATTATCTTCCAAATCCTACAATCCCGTATATATATAAAAGAAAAAAATGCACACCGGATTATAGAATCTGATACCTCCTTTTTTTTAGAAAAAAAAAAAAAAACAACTTAGATGCACACAATTTATCCTTACACTTAAATTCATCTTCAAACAATCCAAATCAAACTAAAATAACAAACCAGACTTATATTGAGAGACGAACCAAGAGAGCATAGAGGAATAATGGAAAAACAACAGAGGTGTAGAGAAACCGCAACGCAGGGAAAACAGTAAGGTGTGGGATTAAAATATTTTTTAACCTAATAACACATGCGACATTTTTACCTATGGAGGTTCAGGAAGAACATATGGAAGTGCAGAAAGAACTCTAGCAGCTGTTGTAAAGAAATGTTTGTGTCACCCCTGTTTAGTTTTCACATTATTCATTATATTCATTATCCTGTACATATTAAAAAGTTACCACTTTGTTTAAATTTAAAATAAATATTTTAAAAAATCTACTACTTACCTATAGAAATTTTTTGTTAAAATATTATGTTTAAAATAAACACAAACAAGCTAGCTCATTATTCAGATTAAAATTATATCACTAATAAAATATCTTAGTTAGCTGAGGGACTAGAGTAACTTTAAAAACAATTACTATTCTTATCTAATTTTTTATTTTCTTTTAATATAAAATTTGTAATGAGTAATCCATTTATCATTATATTAAATAAATAAATAAATAAAATATTAAAAATGAGAAATAATTCGTTAAAGTTACTTTCAAATAGACTTGATCCCTCTTTTTTCTATAATATTATTTTATTTTTTATGTATCCCATTATTATACAAACACAGTTTCTTTTCCCATGCAAGATGTAAAAAATCAAATTCTTTTTCATAGTACTGTAGATAGATTGGTAGTTGTGCATGTCAACGAATGACAGTTTGAAGTAGTGACAAACACAGATGTGATATATAAGCAATTCATGTTGGCTTCTCTGAGCTTTCTTCACTCACGTGAAGGTGATGTTTATGTCTAACCTCCTTAATCATTCCTCATATGTGGTCTGAGAAAATTTTCAAGTCAAGTGAAAGAGAAATAATATTTTGTTGCTGACAGATATGAACCACTGGAGAATAATAATACTTCTATGTAGTGTAGCTTATAATTCAAGTATTGAACCAGGGTTACACTTTGCAAGTTATTTTATATTTGCATGCATTAATAATTTTATCATTCTACTTCAATTAGACAAAACTAGGTTTAATACTATATTTTGGCCTTTCATTGAGTGGTTAACTAAGGTTTCAATTTCGTTTAAAGACACTTTCACGTTAGTGTCCGTCACTATTTGGAAAACAATGTCCCTTTTGAAAGATACATATACACGTGAACACGTTTTAGGTGTAACAACTATGATGATTATTGCAATCCTTAAAAGGAACTGCATGGAAGTGTTGTTCGTGCAATTGAAAATTAATAATAATAATAATAATAATAATAATAATAATAATAATAATTATTATTATTATTATTATTATTATTATTATTATTATTATTATTATTATTATTATTATTATTATTATTATTATTATGTCCCACCACCTCAATAAAACGAAAAGACAAAAAAATAATAATCTGGATTTGTATCTTCAATCATCTCAATGTAACTCCATAGAAATTTTCCAAGTTCATTATAAGAACTGAGAGAGGGAATGATCTTTCAAATAGCTTTAAATCATGATTATTATTAATTTTTTTTTTTTCTTGCAACCAGAAGAGAAGAAGAAAAGAGAAGAGGGGAATAGAGAAAGTGATAAAATAAACTAGTTTTTTTTAGAAGAAAAATGAACTTATATATCAAATTGATGAATACAGTTATAATTATTACAATGAATTATAGGCATACGTGTTTATAAGCAAGTTGCAATTATACATCTAATAATTTTGTCATTTTTATAACCCAAATGAAGACCTGCCTTAAATTAAATTGAGCATCATTTCAAAAAAAACAGTATTTTAAAAAACTATATATTTACTAACAATAGAAAGACGGGTAAACTCGTTTGTATTTTTATCACACCAATAATGTATATTTGTATTTTTTTAACATTATTTTATCTTAATAAGTTAAAATTTAATTTTTAGATTTTTTCCCATAATAATATAATTCTTGTCCGTATTATCTAAAATGGGTAAAAAAATATTTTATTACCAAAATGATATTATGAAAAAACCGTGTCAGAAGGACATAATTTCATTTAAGCAGAGAATAAATCATGAAAGACAAGTTAGCCTTGATATCTGTCCACCTGACACTATTTCAATTAATTCCTTAAGTAAAATAGAATGCATCTAGATGTTTAGTATGTTTAATGGTAATTAGAATCTGAATTCAAGATGAAAGTTTCACTTATAGATATACATGCACAAAGAATGCATATGATTCCACTTAAGGTACACAGCTTCACAGGATTTTTTAATGTCAACATAAAAATTGTCACTTCTTTGCATGATTTTTTATATGCTTAAATGAAATTATATCCAACTAACACGATTTCTTAACAATAAAATAGTGATGACACGATTTACTCATTTCGATAATAATTTTTTCTTTACCTATTTTGGACAATACAAGAATTGCCCTATTATGAAAAAAAAAACTTAATTTTTATGTTAATTTTAATTTTAAAGATACTAAATAATATATATTTGTATTTTATTTTTTTAATTTTTATTATATTTATAATTATATATAATTTATATCAATATATAATATGATGCTTCATGTGATATATTGTTTTAATTTATAACAATATATAATGAAATTTTATTTTGTATTAATTATAGTCTTATATTATAAATAAGCTTGGTATATGCAACTACTACTTTAGAGTTAAGGTGATGGTTTTTCTCTATTACTTTCTCTTAAATTACCACATTTTACCATGACTATTATGTTGTGATTTAGAAATACTATTAAAGATAAAACAGAAAAATAATTTATATATAAAATGTCATTAATATATTGTTATAGATTAATTTATTTTTAAAATACATATTTTTAACTAATTGATAAATAATTTAATATAAATGAAACCTTGTAGATAAAAAAAATGTACTTGAGGGAGAAAATCTCACTAAAGTATTACCAACCAAGTCAATCAATACTTGATGCAAATAATATAAATCATCCAAAATAAAATATTGAAAATAAAAACTTTTCATTCGAATTATAATTTTTATGTTATAATGTTTCTTTTTAAACTTTAATAACTACCACTGCTTAGAATCAATTTGTTGCTAAATATATATTAACAATTTCTGCCCCACAATTAATACATGATTGATTTGGTGAACAATTACGAGCAGTTGTCAAATCCCCCATTGTAATGACTGTAGCAATTGATTTAATTTGCGGCCACAATTTGTAATTTGGCGACAGAGAATAATTGGTTGTTGATAACAAAAATAAAAAAGAATTGCTCGAACTGGTTTTGCGACCAATTTAGTCACCATTCCTGGTACTTGCTATCTCAGGTGCTAATTTAACCAATCATAAAATTAGTTGCTAATTCGATTATCTATTAAGATGTGAATAGTAGTTGACTAGTAACTCGTTTTGTTAGTTGCAAAACTGTTTTTAAATATTAATTCTGTTTTGTTACATTCTTATTTATCAAAACTTGTTTGTAAATATTTAAAAAATACAATCAAATTCATCATTGCACAATAAAAGAAAATTATTTAATATCTCAAATTAGAGTAAAATCATAGAAACTTCCACGAAAGTTAAAATAAAGATCTGAAACTTAAAAAATACAAAATTGTAAAACACGTTACTATGTAGCAAATCAAACAAACAAACAAACATAAGCAGATTAAACAAAAATGACATCTAAGCTAGACTTATATAAATAATTGATATCATCTTCAACTCAAAATTTTAAAGTATTATATTTATGGGTCTTCTTTTTTTTCTTAACTTTCTCATTTTTACATTTTTACTTAATATATAAACTCATACATGAATATCTAACAGTGATGCTAATATGATGACAAAGGTTCTATTAAAAGGAAAATTTGAAACTTGTCTGTTTATTTCTGAATTGGTATTTGTCCTCTCTTAAGTCCAATGAGGAGTTTTTTTTTATGGGTCATCTTCAAGCTAGGCCCAACAATATTTTATTTTTAAAATAAAAAAATACTTTGACAGCCCAAAAGAGTTTTAAGTGAGTAATCTAATGTGACTGAATAGGATTTTTACACACAACACAAAAAAAATGAAAAGAAAAGATTGTATGTCTTCATCAATTTTGGGGTTTCTGCTTATTTTGGATGGGTGATTGAGTACTCATTTGTGCTTTATTTGTTTATGAATCTAGCATCAATCAGGTATTTTTAGATTTTATTTCTCTCACTGTTTGAATGTGCTCTATTTACCCACCCGTAGAAGATTTTCACTATTTGTATATGAGAAAGGCGCTTCCATGTGAGATTCTCTTTGTAGAAGCTCTTTGTTATATTCTTTCATATTTTATAGTAGAAATTTTTTTGGACTATTCCACATTACAAATTGTTATGTTCTTCTCATCCTAGCATATTTATTTTCTTACTCTGAAATTTTTGGATTGATGCACAATACACTTCTCTTGGTTCTTTCAAGTGGGAAATGTTTTATTTTACATGCCATATAATTTGTTTAATTTTTTTGCTATGTATCCTTGTCTTTCCTATCAAGTGTCATCAAAGCCGATTTATTTATTTTTATTTTTCTAAAAATTTACTTAATTGAATGATGGAGCCTAATTACGGAAAAATGATTAGTTTGAACGAGATTAATTATCATAAGTGGAGAGAAAAAAATGAAGGATTTTCTATTTGTTAAAAGATTATACTTACCTGTGTTTGCTACTCAGAACTTTTGAGCATGAGATGGTTTATGGTTTTGTTCGTCAATTGGTAGATAAAAATGTTTTAAATTATATTGCTAATTACTCACATGTTAAAACTAAAACTCTGTGGGACAAGCTTGAAACTTTGTATGCTTCTAAACCAGGGACAAATTAGTTTTGTTGAAGCAAGTTATGAATTTGAGGTACAAAGAAGGTAAGTCTATCTCCTGATAACTTGAGTGAATTTCAAGGTTGTTTTGATCAATTATCTTCCATAGGTGTTAAATTTGAAGCTGAAATTTTGAAACTTTGGTTGCTTAATACTCTTCCTCTTCTTGGTTTATGGGATAATCTCTGGGTTACTTTAAATAATTCTGCTCCTAGTGGTGTTGCTTAATATTCTTCCTGATTCATAGCAATTTTTGTAAAATTCATAGTCACAACACCACTAGGAGCAGAATTAGTTAAAGTAACACAAAGATTCTCCCATGAATCAGAAAGAGTATTAAGCAACCAAAGTCTTCAAATTTAACACCCATGAAAGATAGTTGATCAAAACCTTAAAATTCACTCAAGTGATTAGACATAGACATACCTTCTTTGTATTTCATAGTCTGCTTCAACAAAATAATTTGTTGTTCCTGATTTAGAAGCATATAGAGTTTCAAGCTTGTCCCACAAAGTTTTAGCATGTGAGTCATTAGCAATGTGATTCAAAAAATTATCATCTACCCATTGTCGAATAAAGCCACAAAACATCTCATGCTCAAAAGTCCAACCTTCATTAGACTTGTTTTCAGGTTTCTGAGTAACAAACATAGGTAAATATAATCTTTTAACAAATAATAGATCCTTCATTTTTTTCCTCTTCACTTATGATAACTAGTCCCATTCAAACTAATAATCTTACTGTAATCAGACTCTATCATTCAATCAAGTAAAATTTCCTGAAAAATAAATAAATTAGCTCTATAACATAAAATAATCCAAAAAATTTCATAAAGTAGAAAAATAAATATTTGAGAGTAAGAAGAGCACATAAAAACTCCTAACGAGAAGGACAAAAACTGCGGGACCTAATCTAGAAAAAATCTTCACTATGAAATGTCAAACGATACAACAAATAAACTTCTACAAAATAAGTTCAACTAAATAGAGTGCATTCAAGTCGTGAGAAAAATAAAATCTGAAAATAACATATTAATGCCTAGTGTGAGAGGAAGAGCATGTTGATAAAATTTGATCAAGATAGACATATAACAAGGGAATGTATAAGAACTTATAGAGGTGAAAAAGTTATATAATTTAAAATCTCATCAGACCAAACTATTTTGGCCGTAGATTCTATCTAGGACATGGGTTGACCTCGGACCGTATGAGTTCTTGATTTTCAACTGAGATATTGTATAAATTATATTCATGAACCTAAAAAAATATTTTGATTAAGTGAAACATCAATGAAGTGTGGAATTGTTATCAGGAACTAAATAGCAATATTTATTTAGTTCTCAAAGTGATTTAAAATCAAATTATTCTGACCTAAGACAAATGCTGAGTGATTCCCCATAGAATTGTGACCTAAGTGGAGGCTGCTATGCTTGTACTTGTAGAACCTCTTCCTGCATGGGCCCTTCATGTGCATGATTCTGTATGGAAGTTGAGTGACTCTGCATGAGGGACGGTGAGATAAAAAAGACATCAGAGCCAATTTGAGAGGTCCACCTTACACCCTTTGTAACACATACATAGGTTTTCCATTTAAAACATGACAAAGACCTCACAACAACATCCCAAATACAACATCATTGTATTATTGTTATTATTATTGAAAACTCAGGATATGGAAAACCACACGTACATGGCTTGGTATATATAATTAAAAGGAGAAGATCATAACATTGTAAGTGGCATATAATAGCACCACCCTTTTACTGATAACATGAAAAGAGCAACTATGGCTTCTACTTCTACCTTTACACCAAAACATTCTCATGGCTATGCCATTCGATCCATAAGCTTGCCAACTAGGTCACATCCAAACACAGTTCGAATTGAAGAGGAGCTTAACAAGCTCAAATCCTGGGAGGTTTCATCTTCCTCTGAAGTGGAGAGAATTTTCTTTGGTCTCTCGGGCCTTGCGGAGTTGTACAAGAGCATGGAAGATCTTTTGAAGCTGCCACTCACTCAACAAGCCCTATCTCATCATCACAACCAAAAATGGGTTGATGAGTTGCTGGATTGTCCAGTGAGATTCTTGGACATATTGGGAGAAACAAGGGATGCCATCATGCTAATGAAGGGAAATGTTAGAGAGCTTCAATCAGCACTTAGAAGGAGGAAGGTTGGAGACTTGGTGGTTGAAAGCCATGTGTCTTCATATTGGAGTCTCAGAAGAAACACAAGGAAACAATGTACAAAATCTCTTGTTTTGTTGAAGCACACTGAAGGGTCATCATTTGGGGCCTCTCCTCCTTTGGATCTCAATCACCATCTTTCAGCAGTTGTGAGGGTTCTGAGAGAAGCTAGCTTGATCACCAGCTCCATCTTTCAGTCACTAGTGTCGTTTCTTTCTTCACCAATCTTAAGGTCAAAGCTTAATAACAACAAGTGGACATTTGTGTCAAGAGTGATGAGGAAAGGGGCACTTGTTCAATGCAACAATCAACAGGAGAATGTGAATGAATTGGAAAAAGTGGACTTGGCACTTTGCAGAATGGTCATGGATAATCCAGCCAAGGATTTTGAAGTTGAGAATATTCAATGTGCACGTAAAGAGCTTGAGGCTGTGGTGGTAGTCATTGAAGGGCTTGAAAATGGATTGGATTGTTTGTTTAAGCACCTTATTAATACTCGAGTGTCTTTTCTGAATATAGTGTCTACCTAAGGTAGAATATGATACGCATGTAGATTTCACTATTTGTCAGAGGATATATACAAACAAGTTAACCTTATTGACATTTTCTATCAGTAATTAAAGAAAGTTCATGTATTTTTTTTTTTTTTTAGTACAAGTATTTATTTATTAAAAAATTATACAAACTGAACTGTTTTAAGTTTAAGTTTCTAATTTGTGCAAATAATCACTTTGTGTTCTCAAGAATAAGGGCCTTTCAGCTAAACTGCATATTCGTTCTGCACTTCCTTAGGAACGAAAATAATCCAGTATTTATATCATTATTATTAAATTTGGATATGGTCTATTTATCTATTATGTGTATAATTATAAACCTGAGTTTAATCTATCTGAAAGTTTAATTAGTTAACGAGCTTAAAATAATCAATAGATCATATCATTATACAAATTGTTCTTTATTTTCTGAAGACTAATATATACAAAGTTAAAAAAATTAAAAAAAAAAAACAATAAATCATTGCATTAAAATGGACAAACACACCGCGCATAAACAAGTTCGAATCTTGTCCCGGAATTAAAAAAATGAGAAAAAAAATCATAAACTAAAATAATTAAGCAATAAAAAAAAACAATATGATAAGAAAAACTTCAATTAAAATCATGAACATGTGTACCCTTAGGTTGAACTATTATTCCATTAGCCACTATAAATATTCACTACCACGCCAAAAAAAAGTAATAATTTGATCTTAAAAAGTATCTTGGTAAAAAATATACTAACTAAATTAATTTAGATGAATTAAATTTATCGAAAACAATAAAAAATTTGAGTTTATAAATTAAGAAACTTGATTGAACGTAGTAAAGTACTTACAATAAGAGTTTTTTATTTAATGGAAAATTATTATATGTAATAAACTTATTAATTTTATGATAATTATCTCAAATTTTATATTAATAAATAATTTACTATTAAATAACATTATAAAATTGTGGTGTCCATTCAACTTATATATTTTTTTTAATTCTTAGTAATTTTATTTTATTTTTTGTTATGTTATATAACTGATATTTAAATTGAATAAACTAATACATTTTCATTATTTGTAAGTAGAGGTGAAAACATGAATCAATGATAATGGGTTACTCAGAACTCCATATGTCCAACACTTTTAAATTTTAAATCTACATTTTTTATTATAAAATTTATTAGTAATATCAGTAGTTATATATATATATATATATATATATATATATATATATATATATATAAGTATTATTACATTAAAAAAAAATCAGTCCGTCAGAGCAGACCTTTCTGAAACCTGGTCATTTTAGTTTAAAAAATATTTCTAAAAAGTTTAAACTTGATATTTTAATAAACAGGTGAGGTCAGAGCAGTCATTTTTGTTTTATTTCCACCCTCAACCTATCGTCCATCACCCTATTTTGTTCCCAGGAACTAAATAATTATTGTACTCATAATTGTGCACAGCTGCAAACGTAAATCATTCAAGCTATTCAAATTGGAATAAGCACTTAAAAATGAGATTATACATAGTTGATTCATGAATATTATTTGTTTTCTCGTTATACACATACAATAACTAGAACAGGAGCACTGAGGTTAAGATAGGATGTGTAACAAAGTTTTGGACCTAACGCTACTGGTTACTCAACCATACATTCAGAAAAACTGTGATGGTTTTAGCAACGAGTGTGGAATAAGTGCAAAAGAACTATCAGCAAAATGTGAAAAGACTATAGCTATATGCATCTCATCAGATAACTGCAAAAAGTTTCTTTAACTACCAACTCGGAAGACTCTGACTACCAGTGAAGTTGGAGAGAGGATGGGAAAGGAATGGTGCATTAAATGAATAAGGAGTGTATAATATCATATATTTTCATAACATAAGATAAACTTATGTGTTTAAATATCTAAGTTGGATGGGGTCTTCTTTTTATGGTTACAGGACCAAATAGAGTCAAATAGGCCTTAGTTTGGACAAAGATTGAATGGCATAGGAATACACATACTCGATTCGGTGTAGTACAAAACTTGCATGATTTGTGTCTATGCAAGAATTGCCCATAAAAAACACTCACTAGGATTTCTCGTTACTTGACCAAAATCAATTATCTAGAGCTTTCACATTACACTTATGACTTGGAATTGTAAATATATACCAGTAACTTACAGTGATGAAAAAGACATCTCTATTTATTTATAATTAGTGAGATATCACTTTATTTTTCAAAGTCTCAAATATAACAAAATTTCAATCAGCTTAGCGCTGAAAGTGTTAGTACGCCTAAAGACTTTGGATTCAATTCCAGTTGTCTCGCCATTGAAAAAAGTATACCAAAAAACTTCGATAACATTCATCAATTGTATTTCTACAGCAGAATTATATATTTTATTGTTTTCTCATATTTACTAATAATTATTATCAGCCTTCTACAGACATCTTCAAAAAAACAAAAGATAAATAAAAACAACATGATATATTTTATAATTATTGACAAAAATAGATATAAAATGAAAAAAAAATATTTTCTTAAATCACCCATGCCCATTTCTCAACTATTTTTCTATCTACTATTTTTTTCTCTTATGTCTTCAGTGATGAAACTAAAGACACTTGTTCTTATAATAACAATGAACACTAGGTTACATGATGATAATTTAATCAACAAATATATGATGATATTTACCCTCGTATGTAACTAAAAGAACGTCTGAAATCATTCATCGGAGTAATTCTCCTCACTATCTTCCTCGTATATGTGATATTCCTCGTCGCTGCCATTTGCTTGCAGGTTGGCACCATCATTAGGCGGGAAGCTACCAAAAAGTTCCTGTAAATGAGTCCTTGAAATATTCTCAATGTTGGTGTCTGAATATTGTAATGGAGTTAAAGAAAAAAAGCCAGTTAAGAGCCTTGATGAAACCTAACTTGCATGATAAAAATTCATCCTCTTCTCTTAACACCTACCAATAGCAATGAGGTAGTATGTATGAATTATATAATTATGACTTTTTAGTTCCACCATCTCCTCAGAAAAATTGGTGTGATGCAGTGATGATGTTTTAATCTTTACATGACTAAATTTAGAGTTGAAATAGAAAAGGATACAGGACTGAGACCGCAGAGGAATTTGAATATCTCCAGCCTACGTGTCAACAACAAAAATAAATAAATATTCAATTTAAAAGTCATTACTAACACAATCTAACAAAAATAAATAAATATTCAATTTAAAAGTCATTACTAACACAATCTAATGACGAAACATAAAAGCAGAAAATAGATAAAAAAAATTACCAGATCAAGTTCTTCTTCCCATTCTTCTTCACTATCATTACCCTCAGCTGCCTCCTCTTCATCTTCAGCATTCTCAAGTTCTTCATTCTCTTCCAAACCTGTGTCCAAGATACACATTTTTTTTATCAATAACTACTTATTCAAAATGTTATTTAACACGTCAGAAAAGAGTAATTTTTACTTGAAAAATAAATTAAACTATTGTTTTAATATGACAACAAATATTCCAAGAGATTCACAATCTTATTAAACAACAAATCAACAAAATAAATTCTAACTACATTAATAAATTCTGTTACTAATATCCTTTTGAGGAAACAAATTAGAAAAGTTTAGATCAGAAATACCAGAAAAGATTTCTCCTTTACAAGTTTCAATCATTAAATACACAATAAATATGTAGGGACTTCTTTAGAAATAGAAGTGTAATAACTAATAAAAGGGTTAGGAAGTAGACAAGTTTAAAAGGGGATTTAATCATTCTTCTTATATCATAAAAAGGAGATTTAATCAATCATTCTTCTTAAATGTGAAGTGAACTTTAAGCCTAACTCAATCGTACAAAATCAGTTTGGAAGGTAAGATTTGCACCAACTTATAATCTATGAATCAGCCTTATTCTTAGCCGACGTGAGATCTCCAACAATATGGAATAAATCTCTTGGCTCTATTAATATACCAAATCAATATCAATAATAAATTTAATAATTGTGAAAAAAAATTGGAAAAATAAAAATAAAAAGGAGACAACCTAAATTAGCTTGTTGGCAATCTTCTTCATCGAGCTTCATGGCATGCCTATAGCTCTCCCTCTTCAATTTTTCAAACTTCAAAGTAGCAGCTCTGAGTAAATTCTCAGCACCAGGTTTGGGAAATACTGATAGGAATCGCACCATAAGACGCTGTCTAATACAATTGAGCACGTGTTGCGAGAACCAACCAGTTCCAGGCTGCAAGATTAGCATTTTAGACTCAACTTAGTTAATGAGATTTCTTATAACTTCAAGCATGAAATATTAGATCAAGCATTTTTTTATATTTTATCTTTTGTGGCATAAATTACACAACAATACAATATACACAAATTTCAGAGTAAAACAATATTACATACAATAAATTTGCTACTCCTTGACTGCTCAATCAAAAAGGAAAAATAAACAATTCCATATCATTCATAGATAACCCATAAGGGACCTCTATGCTAGGGAATAGGAAAAATATGAAACACAGTAAATGCACAATAATAAGTAAGGCATGCTTGTCTTTTAAATTTCTGGCGATATCAAGTGTGTCAACATAATTAGCGAGATATTAAATAAAACTTCATCTAAAATAAATACAGTGCAAGTTCTTCGGAGTGGAGGCTTATTTATTTCTGATTGAATATAATCATCAACAAGGTCAAAAAACTGCAAGGAAGTCTGGAACTTGTAAGGGAAGACACGAAAGGCACATATATCCTCCCATTTATGTTTTGATCTGCATGAAACAATAGCCTTAAAGAATGAGAAACAACTTATATGGCAAGAAAATAACAAATAATAATACTACTTAGTGACAAAAACCAGATATGTTATATCAACCTAGAGGTCAGCAAATAAATTTAATTGTGATTGGAATAAATTCCAGTGAATATACATAAATCTACATTGTGGTTTTTTATTTCCACTTTCTTGTGCATAAGCATGAATGGAATTGCTTCCAAATTACAGTCAACAGCTTTGTTAACACAGCAAGATATAATGAAGAAAAAGACTTACTTATTGGCTGAGTTCGCATCACAGTAACTTTGTAATGGGACAGGTACTCGATAATCGATTCTTTGATAACTGCTAAACCAAAAAGCTAAACGTAGTCAACAAATTGAAGATTCAATTTTTTCGAACAATAAAAGTACAGCTAATAAAAGTTTAGTAAAATATTTCACAGAATGAAGATTGTGTTATTATACCTTGGTAAAAAATATATAATTTTTTCAAATTTGAAGATTCAATATTTTGATATGCAAAATAGGAAGTTCATGGATAGTTGGTCAAATATGAACCAGAATGGAATCTGAAACCAAATTAACAATATGATGTAGAGCTCAAAAGAAAAGAAAAAAAAAAAAAAAAAAACTAATAAAAAAAAAAAAGCAAAAAAATAAAAAAAAAAACAAAAAAAAAAAAAAAAAAAAAACACCAGAAAAAAAAAAAAAAAAATAAAAAACAAAAAAAAAAAAAAAAAATAAAGAAAAAAAAAAAAAAAAAAAAAAAAAAAAAAAACTCATTAAAACAAATAAGCCATCCATTTTCGTCATATCCGTGAGAGGGACTCCTAAGAAGAGGCATGGAACGAACACTAGATAATCTATAAAAACAATCCTCTCCCTGCCCTGACATTAAAGCTGAAAAGTGTACTTGAAAAAGGATTAAAGCTAAATACACCAAAAGTAGCATACAAATAGCTATAAAGCCAACTCATCTTGGTTTACCAACACCTGTGAAGCTTCTAAGAACAACTGATCCTAGTTCAGAGGGTACACCCCTGGAACGCATGCTTCTGAATCTTGTTGTGTTTTACTGCTCTGATAGATACCAACAAGTCAAAACTAATAGAAGTCAATGAGGAGGTCGCAGTGATGGCTGTAATTCTGTATCTCAGCCTCGGTTCACTTACTGCCATAAGTATGACCAGACTAGGGTGCAATGCTGTAGGGATCAACATGATGGCTCTCAAAAAAATTACATAGTAAGAAATTCTAGGTAAAAAGAGTTATTCTAGGTAAAAAGAGTAATACTAGGTAAAAAGGCTTGAATTAAGCCCATCCAAGCACCTAAATTAAAGGCACAATTTTGCACGGAAAAAAAAAAAATTAGCCCATGTTGTATGACAAGGTTTTTTAAACCTAGCATCATACCATATTGAAAATTAAAAGCTAATCCTCTAAATTAACTGGACATTCCAGGTCATACTACCCTACATCTTTCATCAAGCATCATCAAGAAAGTTAACCAAAAAGAATTAGGTTAATCTAGACAGACTAAAAAAATGAGGAAATAGGAAACCAAATGGAATGAAAAATAATGATTTATATTTTCTCATCATTTTTAAAGAATAATACAATATCTTGTCATACTACCAAACACTGTTTTAGTGCATATGCATGACTAGAATCCAAGAGATTATTTAGAAATTAGGAGTAAGTCTCACATGCGAGAATTGGGATCTTTGCGTGGATCATATCCTTTCTTGATCCAGAACCTTAGAAATGGGCCACTGGAAAAGTAGTAAGAAATTCTAGATAGAAGCCTGCAAGAGAGAATGGATAGTCACCAGCAATTCAAGTATTACAAGCTTCAAAAGCTAATAAGCTCAATTTACTTCTATCACCTTCTGAGCATGCTATGCGAAAAGCTTAAGCCCTTCTTGAGCAAGCGTTCGGTAAGTGAATCTTTGGCCCATATAGGTCTCTCATCAAACATTCTAGATACAACCATCTGTGACTCCCACTGATCTGAGCCTTGTGGTATGTATTCCTCCCAATTGACTTTCTTAGGAATCTGTAGGACAGCTAAGTAAAACTAGAACCACAAAATGGAAGTTGGTTATGCAATAAGATCTATTTGTTGCAAAACTTTTTTTCAAAATTTTGTTCAAAAAGTGAAGAAATATCAACAAGAGAGAACCTATAAAATTTATACAAAATTTAAAATAAAAGCTAATAGGTTCAAATGGGAAAAAGCAATGAACATACAGCAATAGTGAGATAATAAATAATAATACTAATTTGTAAGTAATTTGTTGGTATGAGCAATGTGCTAAAATTAATCAATAAATGGTTCAAATGTATATATTATAGAGTAAATTTAAGAAAAAAAAAATTACATTCAAAAAGGTAAAATGATAAAAATAAGCATAATAATATATAATCACATAGACCTTTTCAACCTAAATAAGTTAGAAATACAATAATTCTACCAATTGATAAAAGGATATCTTTAATATCAAAATCAATCCCAAGGACTGCCTCCATCTCCATGTCCGTCTGCACACATCACAAGAAAATTTTTTCTTAAAATAATGCATATGACTGATGACATCAAAACAAAAAAAATTACACAGAATTCATTTTAGTTCCTTTTAATGTATACGTCACCTAGTATCCACAGATTTTCATTATGTGATATTTTTCATCACTGGCTGAAAATAAATGACAAATTAACTTTTATCACCACCATGGAAAAAAACTGTCATTTAATTCCAGTTACAAATTTTTTTACCAGAAACAGAACAAGAGTATAAATTTTTCAAAGAAACTTTGTTTTTTTTTTTTTTTCCTTTTTCTGAAGCTTTACATCACTATTTTCTCTCTACATTGCACAAGTCAACCATAATTAATGTTCCTTTAGGTCAAGACCCTAATTTTATATGGAATTCTAGTTTAACAAGTCACAGAAACTTGATGGTAAATGAGCTAGTCAATGAAAACCCTTTTGTTCTTATTAGATCCTATAAATTTCTCTGCTAAGTTATATAGGATGGTTTGGGTCGGATTCTTCTAGTTTGTTTTCTTCTATATCCTTTTTTTAGCTACTAATGCACTCTCTCAAGTGCTAACAATTGAAGGTCCCTATTTCATTAAACCACACCCTCTAAGTTCAATCCTTTTATTTGAATAGTGATTCTTAACAGGACTAGTGGCATACAGCTACCATTTAAATATTCATAAGCCTGAAACTTATTTGTCCTATGACAAGAACCTTGGGAGAACCACACCACAAATGCTAGCAGTTATAGTTGAAAATCCCAAGGGCTTACAGATTATTTGAATCTCATATTTCCAACATGGGTTCATACCCTATACCTTTCAGTTGAATCCTAACATTACACCACACCCTGCAGCCCTAGCAACCATACAGGCAGCTACATACTTATCAGCCCTCTGACCAGTCCTCGGCAAACACTGCAATGTGCATCACCATCTGCACTACTTGTTTGCAGCAGAGACATCATGGAAATCTCTAATACCAATTCATAAGAATCTTGGAAGACCACACAACATAAGCTAGCCATTGTAGTTGGAGAGCCCAAATCCTTATGAACATCACACGAGCATTCAATACTACCAATGTAGGATTCGAGTCTCATACCTTGCAATTAGATCCTAAAATATTAAAAGGGTCTCTTTTCCTCCTACACTTTGTTGTGTTCTTGAGTTCGTGCTAGGGCATTTTGTTTAATGTTATATTTAGTTTGGTAGGTATTTCATTCACCTCTCTTAATCTATCAAACCCCTTTTCACTTTAATGTAGTTTATTATTCTGCCACACAAGAAAAAGGTATTTACATGTTTATATGTATGAAATGTCAGGATGATAGAAGATTACACAGACGAATGGGTAAGACTAATTAATAAAAACTTTGAATCAATAGACTTATATGAAGGATTCTGCAGAGAAGTAATTGTGACTAAGAGCCAAAGAGACTCGAACTAGTCATCAACACTTACCAACGGTTACTGATATATTCCAACATACCAAAATGATTAAATTTTATGCCTATAACCAATTAAGAAATTTATCTGATCATCGTTACCTCAAAATGGGGTTGTACAATTTCCTCTTGTTTCTTTTTTGAACTTGGCATGGAAGCTGGTCTCAAGCTGAAATAAGAAAATTACTGAGTCACTTCAATGTAAAGTAACACAAGATGAAATTGCCAGTCAAAACTAAGGGTAACTAGCAAAAAGTTACAATTAAAAACTTATGATGCAGACAACTAAAAAATGATATAACATAACCAAGGGAAAACCAAGTATAACTGAGAACTTCATTGCCAACTCCCATTCCATCAGTGGAGAGAAAAGACACGAGAAATGAAGATATTAAATACATAAATTTTAAACTGCAGAAAAAAATGTACATAATATACATATATAAATGGGCAAGAAATAAAGCCTCCCTAAAAGGCACCACAGGGGCAATACACTATAAATGTACACAAGATGACAAAATAATTTTAAACTAAAAGAGTCATGAAAACTAGAGAGGAACTAGAATAGCTAAAACAAAAAGAACAACAGATAACACAATAAATATCCTCTCAAGCGAGTCTCCTGACTTTTCCTCATCATGAAGATTGACAATAATGTCCAGGTCATAGTACCATGGCATCATTTTCTTTGTATGTAGAACAATGATTGTATTGCATGCTATTCACTGACTTCTCTCTTAAGTATATGATCACTAAACAAAAAATTTCAGAGAAACTTACACTAAATTTTCTGGCACATCTTTTGGAGAAAAAATTGGAGGCACTATAATCATAACATCCTCATGATCCGGATCCATGAAACCACCCTTATCTATGACAGAAACAACACAAACCACTAACTTTTAACAACAGCCATTAAACGCACCACAGACATTAAGTTGAAGCAACAGAAACATTGAAACAAAACATTCACCAAAAAGCGGTTCTTCCATCTCTGACCAGCTCCGCTTCTTCCTCCGGGCAACATCAGCATGAACAGGAATCACATGCTGGTAGTCTGCCATTCCTTCATTTTTTTTTTTTAATACAAAAACGAAATCAACCACACAACTCACTAAACAAGTTGCATAAATCTAATCAATCTCTACAAAAAAAAATTAAACCCATTTTCAAGTGTCTAACCATCAAAACAATAAGCGTCAGAAACTCGAGCTACGATATCAGCACAAAGACATCCCTCTTCCTTCCGCTCACTTTCCGGTCGATTTTCTTGCTCCCCGTTTTTCACTCCGGAGCTTCTAGAAGCTTCTTCGGCCTCACCAACACACGGAGACTTTCTCTTCGAAATTTTGAGAAGCAGAGTGTTGGTGGGACGAAGCTCCCCAAATGCAGGGTGTGAATACGGGTCTTCGGGACGGAAACGGAACTCTAATTTGTTTGATTGCGAACTACGAGCCTAAAATGTCACTCCACAAACAGAAATTAACAGAAACAGCAATCAAGGTGAAGGAACCAGAAAGAAAAAGGCATACAAAGTTCATAATTTGAATGATAATAATGATAGGCAATGACATTGATTAATTAATGGATTCATATAACGAAATTAGGGTTAGGTATACCTTGAGAATCCCTTGAATTCCACCAAGAGTGTCAACAGCTCGAGAGATAGACGAAGGATAAGCAGGATAGTGCACCAAAAATCCTTGAGGTTGGGGTATAACCCCTGAGATTGTTCCATCCTTTATCACTCCCATTGTTCAATTTTCAGCAACATATAAATCAATTGATGATGCTTTTGCAAAGTGATAGTTATGCTAATTCTCAAAATTAGTACGCTTAGTTTCAATCTCGACGAAGTAGGAGTGAGTTCAGAGCACTGTTACTGTACTGCACTATACCAAATTTTAACCTGGTACCAGTTGCTTCCTGCAATATACCAGATTTTTACCTGCACTTATATCCGTTAATATTTGACTTTCTCTTTTTTTTTTTTATCTCTATTATTATTATTATTATTATTATTTATCTTTATACTTATTCTGTTACCAATAATTTTTTTTTATTTTTTATTCATTTACTTATTTATATAATTTAGTAATTATACACTTTTAATATAAAACGATTTCATATTATTAATTGGTTAAAATATTACTGTAATTTTCAAAATTATTATAATTATCAAATTCCTTATTTATTTTTTATTTCTATGAATCTAGAATATAAAAACTAAAAAGTTTAAAATGATAATGTAACATTTAAAAGATGTTAAAATAATATTATGTATTAGAAATAAATAGATAAAAATTACATATCTATAAAGTCTAACTAAATTTTCAAAGAATTGTGTAAGTATAATTTAATGTGTATTTGAATTAAAAATAATTACATAAAAGAGTAAATATTTTATTAACATAATTATATTTTAATTATGTTATTTATATAGAGTATTTATCTGTTTAACATATAAGAAATCATCTATTATCTAATTATAGACTATTGTATATAATATATTTGTGATAGATTAATTAATTATTATTATTATTATAATAATTTCAAAAGTTACAATAACAAATGCTTTAAACAGTTAACAGTATAAAATCCTTTTATATTAAAAATGCGTAATTATCAAATTATAAATACGTGATCTAATAAAAATTTGAAAACCAAAAAACCACTGATAACAGGATAAATATAAAGATAAAAAAATAATAAAAATAAAAAGCACGAGAGAGTCAAAGAAACTCTCTTAATGACAAGATACTAACGGAAATTAGTGAAACCATAAAAAAATAAAAAAAATAAAAGATAAAAAATACTGCATATGGATTTCAAATTTAAAACAAGCCTTTTTGGTGGGCTTTAGCTGCTATTTTTGTAGGAAAGGCATTCTTCTAAAATATCATTATATAATAAAAATATTAAATAAATTCTACATTTTTTTAATGTATTTGTGTTTTAATTAAATAATCTAGAATTAAAAAAATTATATTTTAAATTATACAATTCAGAATATAAAAACATATATATATATATATATATATATATATTTTAAATTGTATAATCTGAATATAAAAAAAATTACATCTCAAATTATACGATCTGAAATAAAAAATTATCTTTCGATTGTCTAATAAAAGATATAAAAATATATTTCAAATTACTCTACAATCTAGAGAGGATATTTTTAGTATTTTTGAAAAATATGGAATGCAAGTGCAAGAAGAACGCATCTTTTTACGGCATTTCTTATTCCAGCTCCATATACTTTTTATCCTAAATATAAAAAATTTCACTTTGTTCTTGTAAAACTATGTACTCCAAAAGTTAAAAATGTCTTTCAATTTGTATAATTGAAAAAAAAATTACATAACTGGAAGTTATTTTTGGTTTTTAGCTTACATAGATTGTATAGTCAGACAAGTTTTTTTTTTTTTACTTCTAAATGGTATAATTTAAATAATTTTTATCATATTATTTGTTTTCTCTAATAATATTTATTGGCGAAAAAAAAAATCATTACCAACATCGAGTTTCTTTTCAACTATGTTGTCCTGACTTCTACTAAATGGGCCATGAACATTGAGCACAAACTCAGTCACCACACACCCATTTTTTTTTATAGAGAATCCCACCTAATTTCTAGATTGTATAATTCATAAGTTATTATTAGCTTCCAAATTTCACAATTTCAAATTATGTAACCTGAAAACCTTTTCTAAGAAAAAAAAATATTGTTAAATTTGTATAATCTGAAAATAAAAAATACTTATGAATTGAATTGTTTAAAAACATTTTTTTCAAAAAAACATTAATTTCAAATTATGTAATTAAGAAGTCAAAAATATATTTCAAAAATTATGCAATAAAAGTCCATGAAAGTAAAAAATGACTTTCATGCATGAAATGAAATACACTTTAAAAATTTAGACAGTACAATCCAAAACGGGTAAAATAGAAATTTTAATATTCATGGAGTGTGAAAGAAATGTTTAGAAGTGCAAGAAGAAATGTCCCTATTTTTGTTACTGGGCCTTGAATAATATTTTTCTTTCTACGAGCCTTTTTCTTCTTGCACCTACAAAGATCAATTTGCACCTTCTTAACCATCCTTATTCACAGTACTTGATCCAAACATTCTTGCCAAACAACCTCATATGAAATTATGTACTTCGAAGACATACAATAAAGGATTTAGGGAAAAAAAATGTTTTACATATTCTTTAAGGTATAGTGTATTATACAACCATGTCAAGAATTTATAATTTCATCTTTCAACATTCTTGAATTTGTGAACTTTGTGCTATTCTATACAGTTTTTTTATTAAGTGTAAATCTCTAATTTTGTATAACCTCCTCTTCTTTTTTTTTCTTTTAATTTATAATCTCACAATATCTCAATGTGTGTCTGTTTTTCTTTTGTATATGACTAAAAATGATATTTGTCTATAAATTTAAAAGGATGAGGGTTGCGATCTTATCTTTTTATTGAGATATTTAATTTTGATGTTTTCCTTTTTTTCTTTTTTGCAAATTTTGTCTTAACTAATCTTCATTTTAAACTTCATAACAACATAATTTTTTTTCATATCTATTGCATTCTTCGATAAGTGTTAGATGATATCAATCATTATTATATTAAACACTTGCTATTTTATTGACGGATTAATTATATATAATTAAGCGAAAAGTATTTTTCTACAATAACTAAATAATTAAATTATAGTTTTAGGATGTTATAATTTGTAAGGTGTTTTAAGAATACCCTTTTTCGCATTTAAAATATCATTACAGAAAATGAATTTCAAAATATATTTATGTTTATTCAAATATTTTATAATACAATGTTTGTTTATATTATGTAATTTTTTTTAAAAAGATAATATTTTGGTTGAGAATAGATGTTTTGGAAAGATAGTTGTTCGTAAAGTGTTCTGAGATTCCTCTTTTATTTCAAAGATCATTTTAAATATATTAAAAAGCAAACGTATCCATAAGGTTATTTTAAAAAAATATATATATATTTAAAAGAAGACTTTTGAGGGTGACTTTTTGTTGGGGCAACTTGGGTTTGGCTCTATATGGGTTTGTAATTTAACTTTGTACAATTAAAATAATAGTGATATTTTTTGTTGCTCAATTGTATTAAGAAAATTTTATAAGTCACTTGCATTATCTGTTGAACTAGTTTGATCATATGCTATCATTCAAATATAAGCTGACAAATATTATTAATTTTCCTAACAATTATTTTAATAAAAGTTATACCTACAATAAATTTTAAATTATTAAAAATAATAGTTATTTAAAGTTAGAGTCTATAAAAGTTAAACTAAATTAATAAAAGTCAAAATGTTGCATTCTATACTTTATGCGTCTGCCAACAGTTTTTAGCCTGTATATACCAAATTTATGAGCTCAGTTTTATAAACACCCAATGTAAAGAAAGAAAAAAACAATACATTATACATAACTAATATCTGAATATCATTTTTAAAAAAATATGTATATTATTAATATACATTATTTGTCATAAAATTGGTTTGTCAAATATTTTGTGCACGTTCAATTAACCAATATTATAACGTTAATACCATATTTACATTGGCAAATACATGAATACAATGATTTTTTCACCAACATTTTTAAAGTAAGACCAAATAAATGAAATAAGTAAAATAAGAAAAATGAATAAAAATAAGTGTTGTAATAAATTAAAATATGATATTAATCAAATTTTGAAAAAGTTACCAAAAAAGGTTTTTTTTATTAATCTAATTAGAAAACAAAATCTTGTACTTTCCTTTTCCTAAAAGTTTGGATAGTAAACACCACATCAACATATCCATGTCTTCTCACTTCCAAATGTGTGTTTGTTTTTTTAATACAGTCCACCAATTTTTTTTCTCATGTTAATTAGCTCAATCAGACGATGAGTATAATTTGACCATACAAGGATTAAATTCGTTAATGCCTTAATAAACCTAAGATTTAGTATATTAATTACTTTGTATACCACCTAGAATGTTAATTGAGCAACTCAAGTGTATTTTTTTTTATTCAACTTAATAATTTTTTTTTCTTTATTTTTACAAGTTACAGCATTTGAGCACGTGTATCCACTTTGACTTCTATTCAGAAGTAGGTAGTAGATAGAGCTTCCAAACTAATTGTGCTGTTCCATACACCGCAGAAGTTGTATAAAAATTCTACCAACTCCTTTACTATAATAATGGATGCACACTCCTTCCAGAATATCCTTGTACATTAATTAAATTTTATATATCTCAGAAACACAGTTGGCAAAATAAAATTTCACATGTATTTCAACAACCAACGAAGAATCAAATTCCTTAAAAAGTTTATCTCAAATTATTTGAGGTTAAATATAAAATGTTGAACTTGTTCTTCTTTTACTCTCTGTGAAGTTGATTGCATGGTTAAGGATAGCACAGCTACAACTTTTCACTTTTGTCTTTTCTCCCATGAACTTGTAAGGAGAAGATACCAATTATCAAGGTTAGCGAAATTAGTTTCTTGATGTTTCTTTTATTATACATGTCGTATTTACCTTAAATAATTGAAGGTTAAACTTTGAAGGAATTCGAATTTTTTATTCTTCAGTTGTTGAAATACATATGGCTGTGATGTTTTTTTATGGCAACTATGCATTAGATACCTACCAATCAAATTGTAAGTACATTTAATTAATCTACAGAGCCATTAAAAAGAGTGCATCTATTCAGTATAGGAGGTGGTGGAATAATATACATGAATCACCTTTATTATTTATAACTATATATAAAAGAAGGTGTCTTTAGTAATTGTAAATAGTCTACACCTTTTTCTATCTTTTCTGTCCTTGTAGACATAATTAATGAAGATTATGATTTGTAACTGTTCTTTTTGTGCTTATATTCTTCTACTGATTTTATACTCATCAATATAATTAATTTTATTAGTTATTATAATGAAAAATGACAAGTATTATAAAAATTAATAAAATATAACTAGTTTATGAATATGATTTTATTTTAATAATTAATTTCTTAAGTATATATTTTTTATCATAATAAAAAGCAGGCGTTTTCACTAATTTTTTATAAATACTGTACAAGTAAATATATTATTATTTTATTTTAAAGTATTATTTATACTTATTGTCATTATGTAAATATATTTTTTTTATTATCAAAAGTAGCTGTTAGATAGTTGTTTGGAAAAAAAAGAAAAACAAGTTGTGAACAAACCATTTTTCATATAGCTTCAAGAGATAAAGGAAAAGTCAAAATAAAGGCCAAAACTTGTCAAGATGTCATTTTAATTGGGAGAATATAGAATGTATGCCGTTACCATCATACATTAACTAGCTTCAACTTCTTTGATGTTCAATTAAAGAAAAATCTCAAATTAAAATTCCAAATACAAAATTATTAAATATTAAAAAAAGAGTTTTATTATTCATAATCATCTTATCTCATTTAAATAATTTTTTTTATTTTAATATGCTAGTCCTTACTTTGTTCTCATGAAGATGATTCATGTAACAAAGAAACTCATATTTATATACAAAAACTTTGATTATCACAGTCATATATCTAATATTTTAATTAGTACTAAAAGTTAAAATCACTATCTAGTTTTATGTTTCTAAAATACAGATGAGAGATTGACTAAGACTTTGTTTGGCTTTGTTTATAGAAGCCCTAACAGATTAAAAGTTAATTAAAAGCTCCAGTTTTATTCAACAGATTAGATAGTAGAATGTGTGTGTACATTGACCACCAAGCCAACCCAATAACTTTTACCTTCCTTCCAAGACTAACCAACTTTTGGATTTGTATAAAATAATAAAATGGTGGTTTTAATCTATAAATGAATACTCTCAATATACATACATACATATATATATACATACATACATATATACATATATACATATATATATA